>Ga0233439_10000269_pt1 | contig 84051 bp, 82 predicted proteins | sample SI_123_September_6_FD_182713 | JGI IMG/M metagenome (GOLD analysis project Ga0233439, IMG submission 182713) | Seawater microbial communities from Saanich Inlet, British Columbia, Canada - SI_123_September2016_100_MG | ecosystem: Environmental > Aquatic > Marine > Inlet | place: Canada: British...
GATGACAATTGATGTAAAAAAAGCCATCGATTTGGGTTTTCATTCTTACATTACCAAGCCCATTGATGTGAAAGATTTTATAAATTCCATAGATAAAATTATTCCCAATCCTGTTCCTAATTAATAGGAACCCTCTAGGTTTTAAATAAGATTGACTTTTGGGGACTACTAGAAGGGGGGTAATTCAATAACTCGCTCTCGAGTTTTTTCATTTTTAAGTTCTTTGGGCAGTGAAGAAACAATCTCTTGGTGCAGGGCTTCAATGATGCTTCTTTTTAGATAATTCCGGCTATAAACAACACTGACCTCTCTTATTGGTATAGGGGGCTTGAAGTGTCTGACTTTTTTCTTTTGTTCGCTGGCGGACATCCCCAAAATAGCTAGCGATGGCAATAAAGTGTAGCCAAAACTTTGATCTACCAATCGTTTTAAAGTTTCCAGGTTTCCACTTTCAAAAGTCAGGTTTTTGTTTTTTGAGCTTTTGCTACTGACTTTTTTGCAGATTTCAATGGCCTGATCCCTGAAACAATGTCCTTCATTCAGCAGCCAGATATCGTCCATGCTTAAATCCTTGTCAGAAATTTTTGAAAGCGAAAGGAGAGGATGGTTGGGGGCAAGATAAGCCAGAAAGGGGTCGCTAAATAAGGGCTGCTCTACAATTCCTGCATAGTTTAAGGGTGTTACCAAAATCCCCGCATCTATTTTGTCTTCTTTCAGCATCTTTATAATCTTCTGAGTTTGCATTTCTTCTACGATCAAATTAACCGCTGGATAATTTGTCGTAAAACTTTCCAGAAATAAAGGCAATAGGTATGGTGCGAGGGTTGGGATAATGCTCAGTTTAAATTCCCCGCTAATTTCACCTTTCTCTTCCTTGATCAACTCTTCAATTCTTTTTGCTTCCTGAAGTACAACTTGTGCCTGCTCGATAATTTTTTGTCCCATAGCCGTGGGTTCTACCGGTTTTTTTGAGCGGTCAAAAAGGATCACTCCCAAATCTTCTTCCAATTTCTGAATCTGCATGCTGAGGGTGGGCTGTGAGACAAAGCAGGTCTGCGCAGCGAGGCCAAAATTCCGCGTTTGGGAAACTGCTGCGACATAGGAAAGTTGGGTAATAGTAATAGATTTCATCTATTGAATTATAGCAATAATCGATTGGACTGATCAAGGAATATTGCCCATAATAAATTTATGAAAATGAAAATAATTAAAGGGGGTCACAAAATGAAAAAAATCACAAAAAACTTAAAAATATACGCAGTGGGGCTGTTGGGAGGTGTTTTATTGCTCTCGGGCGCGATGCCTAATGACGCAAGAGCCTCTGAACAAGAGTATGAACTGGAAATTCCTCTTGGGCTGGACGAAGACCTCTTTCATGTCCCCAAAGATAACCCTTTGACCAAAGAAAAAGTAGCGCTGGGCCATCTTCTTTATTTCGATAAGCGGTTGTCCAAAAATGGAAGTATCGCTTGCTCCACCTGCCATATGCCAGCTCTGGCTTTCACGGATGGGCAGCCGGTTTCTGCTGGAATTCATCGACAGCAAGGCGGTAGAAGTGCACCCACTTCCATCAATCGTGGATTCAGCAAGGCTCAGTTTTGGGATGGTCGCGCGTCCACTCTGGAAGAACAGTCTGTGGGGCCATTGACCAACCCCATCGAGCATGGCTTTATCAACAATGACGAAGTGGTCGAAACTTTAAACAAAATTGCCGGGTACAAAAAGCTTTTTAACGACGCCTTTGGAAAAAGTTCTATCACTATTCAACAGGTGGGAAAGGCAATCGCTTCATTTCAACGAACACTCATTTCAGGCAATAGTCCTTTCGATCGGTTTGACTGGGATGGGGAAGAGAAGGCCATTTCCGAAGCGGCCAAGCGAGGAAAGAAACTGTTTTTCGGTAAAGCACGCTGCAACCTATGTCATTTTGGTACCAATTTTTCTGATGAAAAATTTCACAATATTGGTATCGGTTGGGAAGGCGAAGCGGTAGATGTTGGCAGGTATCACGTGTCTCACGATAAAAAAGATATTGGTGCATTCAAAACACCAACGTTACGAGAGATATCCCGAACCGGTCCTTATATGCACGATGGTCGGTTCGTTACTTTAAAACAAGTGATTGACCATTATAACCAGGGTGGGGTTAAAAACCCTTTTCTGGACAATCAAGTTATTCCGCTGGAGCTCACCGAATCTGAAAAGCAGGATTTGGTGGAAATGCTTCGTTCGCTTAATGGTGAAGGTTGGCAGCATGCAAAAGCGCCACTGTCTTTTCCGGAGTAATGATTAGTGACTATTAATTTAGGAGGATTACAAATGCGTAAATGGAAAGACTACAAAGAAACTATTAATTTGTCAGAAGATATATTTGCTCTGGCAAGAAGTGGAAACATAAACAGCCTCAGAAGGTTTATAGAAATAACCCGGGGTCTGGATATTAACGAGAAAAATCATAAAGGGTATTCCCCTTTAATGATTGCGGTTTACCGCGGCAACCTTGATGCGGCAAAACTGCTTTTGGGAAAAGGGGCTGACCCCAACTCCACCGATTTTTCCGGGAATACGGTTCTTATGGGAGCTGCTTTCCAGGGGGATGTTGAGATGGTAATGCTCCTGCTACAACGTGGTGCGAGAAAAAATTCAAAGAATCACACTGGATTCACGGCAGAACAATGGGCCAATGCCTTTGGCCGTATTAATGTAGTGGATATTTTAACAACAACTGAATCTAAACCATCAAAAATCCAAAATATGATAAATGCAGTAAAAATCATATGGGGATTTTTAAAACCAAATACCAAAAAGGAGGCAATAGCATGAATGATAAAACATTGACCACAGCAGGGGGCCATCCTGTTTCAGAGAATCAGCATATTTTGACTGCGGGAGAAAGAGGCCCAGCATTACTTCAGGACTTTAATTTGATCGAAAAACTGGCGCACTTCAACCGGGAAAAAGTTCCCGAAAGAATTGTCCATGCAAATGGTTCCGGTGCATATGGGACCTTTACGGTTACCCATGATATTTCAAAATACACCCGGGCCAAGGTGTTCAGCAAAATTGGAAAAAAGACCGATGTCTTTTTGAGGTTTTCTACCGTTGCGGGGGAAAGGGGATCTGCCGATACAGAGCGTGACCCGAGAGGCTTCGCGGTTAAATTCTATACGGATGATGGTATCTGGGATGTGGTGGGCAATAACACACCGGTCTTTTTTGAAAGAGATCCGATGAAGTTTCCAGATTTCGTTCACTCGCAAAAGCGCGATCCCGAAACAGGTTACAAGAATCCGAAACGGATGTGGGATTACTGGCAGACGGCACCGCAGGCACTTCATCAGATGACCATTCTCTTCAGTGACCGGGGGATTCCCGATGGCTACCGCTTCATGAATGGATATGGCAGTCATACATTTGGGTTATGGAACAAAGATGGTGAACGTTTTTGGGTGAAGTTCCACTTCAAGTCAGCCCAGGGAATCAAATGCCTGTCTGGCGACAAGGCCGCTAAAATTGCAGGTGAAGATCCAGATTATGCAGGACGTGATCTGTTCGAAGCTATCGAAAGGAAAGAGTTTCCCAAGTGGAATGTGAAAGTTCAGATCATGCCTGAAAAAGACGCAGAAAACCGATCCTACAATCCTTTTGATCTGACAAAAATCTGGCCTCACAAAGAATATCCTTTGATGGATCTGGGTGTGATGGAGCTGAACAGAAACCCGAAAAACTATTTTGCCGAGGTCGAACAGGCGGCTTTCTCACCGTCGAACTTGCCTCCGGGAATTTGTGCGTCTCCCGACAAAATGTTGCAGGCCCGTATGTTTGCCTATCCCGATGCGCAACGCTACCGGATCGGTGCAAATTATCAGGCGCTTCCTATTAACCGACCTCAAAATGAAGTGAATAATTATCAGAGAGATGGCGCGCTTCGTTTTGACGGGAACTCCGGTGCTCAGGATAATTATCAGCCGAATACCTTTGGTGGGCCGGTTCCAGATGCATCGACAAAAGAGCCGCCTCTCAAAATTTCAGGAGATGCGGATCGTTATAACTCGCATACAGGCAATGACGATTATTCTCAAGCAGGTGCGCTTTACAACATCATGTCAGAAGAGCAAAAAGACAGCCTGACCTCAACCATTGCGGGAACAATGCAATCCATTCCCAGAGAGCTCGCAATGAAAAATATTGAGCACTTTAAAAAATGCGATCCAGACTATGGAAGCAGAATTGAGAAAAAGCTGAGTTAAAAGTTTAAAGGTGTCTTTCTCTGTCTTGCGGTTTATGCCTGGTTTATTTTTGTCAAACCCCCATTTCGGTGCTGGGTAGCGACTGCAAGGCGGAGAGGATTTTTTTTGTGAGAATTTTCATGAGGTAAAATTGCTAATAATTAAATAATTTGATTTTTGTATGTCTAGGTTCCAGCACCCGACGAAACGGGTAGGATTTAGGTGGATTTTAATATGAAACTGTATTTAGGATGAAATTAGGAGACTGGCATGAGTTCGGGGAGATTAAAGAAAAGCAGCATACTGCTGGTAGATGATGACGAAACTACTGTTGAGATGATGGAAACGATTTTTCTTTCAAGAAACTACGATGTAATAACTAAATTAAGTGGCGAGGAGGGGTTAGAATATATCAAAGAGAACCCGCCTGTTTCTGTAGTGCTTTCAGATTATAAAATGGGGGCAATGAACGGGCTGGAGTTTTTAAAGCAAGTTGAGGTTCTTTCTCCGCTTACAAAACGATGTCTTTGCTCAGGTTTTTTTGATAAAAGAATTATGGAAAACAAGGTGGAAATGCAGGAAATTCACGGCTACTTTATAAAACCCGTCGACCTTAAAGAAATGTTGGTAAATGTGGATGAGTTGATAAAAGATGTAGCGGAGAATAGGGTGGTTGTTCCCAGCAAAAAACAATCGGAAAGATTGGATGGATAGCCAGATGAAGAAATTGAATAGTTAAAGTAGGGTCTAGGCGATAGCAGAGAACTTATTAAGAGGGGTGCTCAAGTTTATAAATTACATGTGAGATCGTAATCATAGTGAAAAATATGTGTTCCTGGTTTTACTCCTACTTGCCATTGTACTGATTGCCCATTTCGAACCTTTCCAGGGGGGTACTCTTGGGAATCTTAAGCGCAATTAAAAACATGTTGAGGATTTCTATTTTGCAAATCTCACAAGATCCTTAATAATTTTTACAATGAATTTTTGATTTTAGTAGGGCGGAAGAGTGGTTAGCCTGTGGTCTTCAACGGGGCCACCGACTGTAAAATGGTATAGGCTCTGATATTTTAAATCTTTAATACCGAAAATATGGTGAACGGAGTCATCAAAAAAACATCCGATCCCAGTGCTACGAATACCGCTCACTTCAGCTTGAAGGTAAAGAACTTGCCCGATAGCTCCACACTCCCAATAAAGGCGCGGATAAACCCAGGGGCCAATTTGATTTAGCGGCGCTTCAAAAGCGCTTATCATTCCCAGGCTGAAACAGCCTGCACCAGCGATTTCTTGTCCGCAAGATACCCCGGCTGCCATACGCTGGCAGTTATATTCCTCCAGTAAAAATAGATCTAATTCTTTGGGGCATCCTTCGGGTTTCTCCCATTTAAAATGATCACTCAATGTGGATTTTAAGTCTTCTAGATGATTTTTGTTGCGCACAAGAAAGTACAGACCTTTTGGCAAATCATCGACTCGATGAACGAATAACCCCAGATGAACCTGAGGCTCCCAGGGAAAAGTTTGGAAGGGTAGGGGGCATGCGCTGGGAACGGTTTTTATTAAAAATTGATAAAAGGTGTTCCGGGCTATCCGAGTTTTCCCATCCATTGCCACTGCGCTACGCCTCTGGTGAATGGCTTTTCGTAATGGGAACTTGTCGTCTTCGATGAGATGAGAAGAGCTTTCTCCATTGGAAGTAAGGGGCGTAGAACTATTGGGCTTTCTGACGGCTTTTGCGACCTCATCTATCCCGGACCAGTTCATATGACTTTTGCTAAGAATATTGGGAGTGCCTTGCCAAATCAGGTCAGAGAATCCCAGTGCAAAATCAGTGTGTGTTGAATTGATATTAACTTTTTTATGGGTCGGTAAAACAGCGATCAGGCAATCGGGAACTTCAACTTCTACATCATCTTTTTCAGGTAACCCCAAAATGGTTTCCAAATCCTTGTGGGATAGGTTGTCCATTAAATGAGTTTGCCAACCCAAACCCGAGCAGGAAATATTGATAGCAGCCAGTGCATGACCAAGATCGTGCTGGCAGTACCGAAAAGCCCGATGTCCATATTTCCAGGCTTCCCGCCAGTGGATAGAACTTAAGCCAATAAAGATTGTTTCTGCAGGTAACCCTTCTGTCATTCCCCCCCAAGTCTCCAGTGAGAAGTGGGTTCTAATTTCCAGACCGTGAGTTTCCGGGCTGTAATGAAAAACAGTTGGTTTTTCCGTTAGACCTTTTAAAGGGCCGCATACCAGATAACCTTCAGTAGGGTGCAAGTTGCCGCTGGAAGGGTTGACTCTCAAGGCCCATTTTGTGCCTTGAAAAGATTTCCAAGCGGATAGCGCAAGACTATCAAAAAATAGTTGGGAAATGGACTCAAACCCTAATGGGCAAGCAGGAACTTTCTCGGGAGTTAGGGCTTCGGAGAAAGATGGATTTGCTGAAGCAGTCATTTTCATCAATGGCAGGACTTCAGTCCCTTCATATCTACGAAAAGGATCGGGCTGACTCGCCCAATCTAAATTCCCGGGACCGGGTGCAAAAGCATGCTGATTGTGTTTGGAAGAACGGTGGTAATGAAAAACTTTGTTAATCATGCTTGCCTTCGATCAAGTGGAGAAAGAGCGAGATTGTTTTTTTGGAAGAATAAGGTTGGGATCATTTAATCAAGCGCATTCTTCGATGCAAGCTTCTAAATCTTTGTTGATGGCTTCCAGTAGCTCCTTTTTCAAATCTTCGTTGATTTCATTTATAGCGTCTTCATCGCATTTTTCGATTTTCCAATCGTAACCCTCTATCGAGTCTTTTGTCGTACCTAACTTTTTGACTTCAGCAATAGCTTCTTCCAGGGTGGATGCTTTCAAGACCGTTTCCAAATTGGTGTTGACTAGAATATGAGCGACATTCAAATCATAATGGGCGGTTAGCCCATCCCAGAAAATATTTTCATCGGTTTCTTCCTCATCGATGCGCTCCACGATAGCGTCCGTTAATTTAGCATCAAAACTGTTGATTCCGCCCTCTTCGCATCCTTCAATTTTCCATTCATAATCGGTGAACAAATCTTTTTTGTCGACCATTCGCTCCACTTCCTTGTTGGCCTGTTCTTTCATGGTTCGAGATTTCAAACGAACCTCCAGATTGCTATAGACATGAACGTTTTTAACTTTTAACTTAAAATTTGCCATTATAAATCCTCGTCGCCCTCCAGTAGGGCTCGAAATCTAAGCCATATTTTGGAAGGATCCAGTAAATGTTGGTTGTAAATGCTGCTTCCTATAGTTAGAGGGGAGAATTTATAAAAGGATTTAACCTTGCTGTAAATTTACGAATTGATGGATGTATGTCTGTTAAACTAAACCGCTTCGGTTTTGCTTTGAGCTTTTGTATCAGGGAATGTGTAAGGCATGGAAAAACTTAAAATTTTTGTATTATTTCTGCTGGGAATTTTCCTGATCAATTACTTTGATCCTGCGCAATATCTCACTTTGGAAAGTCTGAAATTCAATCGAGATGAGCTTGAAGTTTTCTACCAGAACAACGCATTGGCTATGATAGGGGGTTATGTAGCGGCCTATATTATGATTGGGTTGTTTTTGCTCCCCGGTGCTACTTTTCTCAGTTTTGCGGCAGGGCTTATTTTCGGTCCTGGATTGGGGGTAGTTGTTGTCGTTATTGGTTCAACATTGGGGGCAACGTTGGCATTCTTAGTGTCGCGCTATTTGTTAAGGGATTGGGTGGAGGAAAAATTTGCCAATCAGGTAAGAGGTGTAAACGGAAATTTATGTGAAAAGCCTATTAATAGCGTTCTGTTTTTCAGGTTGGTGCCTCTCTTTCCTTTTTTTGCTGTCAATATTGGTTTTGCCTTATCGCAGGTTCCTTTAAAATATTTTTTCTTTGGGACTATGTTTGGAAAGTTGCCAGCAACTTATATCTATACCCATGCCGGCAACAATCTGGCTAAGGTCAATGCATTATCAGATATCATGTCCATGCAGGTTCTCGGTTCCTTATCCCTTCTTGGCCTTCTTGCAATAATCCCAATCCTTTATAAAAAGATAAAGGTTTCGTAAAAGATTTATGTTTTTTTCATCTCTTGACTGGGAGCTGTATTTAAGGTTAACTACTTTTTTAAGAAAAGGTTGTTGGAGCAGAACAACAACTAAAAGGAATTTATAATGGCAGAAAGACATAAAGCACCGAAGATGGCGCAGTTTCTTGAAGATAATAAGGACAGTCTTAAAGAATTCGGCAAGAGAAAAGGGGAGAAGTATGTGCGCGAGCCGTGGATGCTTAAAGCCAACCCCGCCAGGGAGCATACAATGGAAATTGAGGTCGAAGACGACCAGAGCGGAAATTAACGGACCGTTTTTAAAACCTTTAAAAATCGTTCAAACTCCTCCTGCTTGATATCCCCCATGTTAGCGATACGGAAGATGCTATCGCTTAGGTTTCCCTGTCCCGCATAAATGACAAATCCATTTGTCTTCAACTCGTCATGAAGTTTTTCGTAGCTCACGCCTTGTGGCAGTTTCAGCCCCGTCAGGCAATTGCTTCTCCATCCCTCGGGAATTAAAAACTCCAGCTTTAGATTTTGGAATCCATCGCGCAAAAATTTTGCAGCTTTGCCATATCGGTTTATTCTTCCCGCTACCGTTTCTTCGATCAGTTCATCGAGTGCCGCATCCAGTGCGTAATGTGCTGGAATGGCAGGTGTGAATAGAAGTCCTCCCGTTTCTTGAGCTTTATGGTATCCGGTCAAATTGAAATAAAGCGTCCGGGCAGGAATTTTGATGAGTCGAGCCAGATCTTTTTTGCGGAACAAAACAAAAGAGACCCCCGGCACCCCTTGAATGCATTTGTTTGCTGTGCCTACCGCCAGGTCTACTGAGGTAAAGTCCATTTCATCGCCTGCCATACTGCTTATGCAATCGACTAAAAAAACTTTTCCATATTTTTTTGCCAGTTCGCCAACGGCTTTTAATGGATTGAGCAGTCCGGTTGTTGTTTCGTGATGAACCAGAGAAACCACTTCGATATCACTTTGTTTTTTTAAAATGTTCTCGATGTCGTCCAGATTGGGGGGCACACCCCAGTCGAGCCTAATGGTATGACGATGGAAATTATAAACATCGCAGAGTTTTCCGATGCGCTCACCGTAAACCCCGTTTTCTATGATTAGCATGGACCGTCCCGGGCTCAGAGAAGACGAGACTGCCATTTCTAGTGCTGCAGTTCCTGACCCGGAAACCAGGACCGAGGTAAACTCTTCTTCGATTTGAAAGGCCTGGAGTAGTTTGCCGCGAATAGCAGCCATTAATTCGGAAAATTCTTCTTCCCTGTGGCAAAGGTCAGGCAAAGCCATCGCCTGTCGCACTTTATCAGTAATATTAACGGGGCCTGGGTTGAGTAAAACGGTTCGGGGCATGGGCTCTTTGAGTTAAAGTTTGAAAAGTAAAATTTAGGGCAAGTTTACCTCATGCAGGCACCCTCGTACATAAGGAATATGCATTTTGATGCATTGCTATAGACACCCTTCCTGTTTTAAACTCAAGGGGATGCGAAAATATCTTTTCATAACTGCCCTGGCCTTTTTTCTGTTTGGCGAAAGTGCGCTTGCCAGTGCCAGTGATTCCAACCTGACTCTACCGCGGATTGTTTATGAGGGGGGTAACGACAACGCTCGCCCTGAAGGCATGAGAAGTCTATTGGCGCAGATAGCCCGCCGCACATCGGTAGAGGTCAACCGCGAACCCATCTCCTTAAAACTTTCTGATCCGAATCTATTCAAATATCCTTTCATTTATTTAGGGGGTGACGAAGCGTTTGAGCCCTTTCCTGAAAGTGATTTGAATGTCCTGAGAAAATATTTGAGCTATGGCGGTTTCCTTTTTATAGATGATAACTCGGCCGAGGCCGATTCGGGATTTGACCGTTCGGTCCGTAGAATGGTGACCCGACTTTTTCCGCAGATGCCATTGAGGAATATTTCTCGCGACCATTCTGTTTTCCGTTCTTTTTATTTGCTCAATACTGTTTCTGGTAGAGCGATTATAAATTCCTATATGGAAGGGATATCTCTAAAAGGGCGGACCGTGCTTATGTATTCTGTTAACGATCAGGCCGGTGCCTGGTCGAGGAATAAGTTGGGAGACTGGAATTTCGATATGGTTGCCGGGGGGTATCGTCAGCGGCAATTATCCATAAGGCTGGGAATCAATATCATTCTGTATGCATTGACCCTCGATTATAAAAAAGACATGGTGCATTTGCCCATTATTCTGGAACGCTTGCGTAGGTATCAATCACCATGAATAATCTGGCGAAAATTTTCGGGTTCGATCCAAAAGAGTACGATCAATGGCAACTCAACTGGGCACCGGAAGACCCCTGGTTGATTGCTGTTTCTTTTGCCCTGATAACACCTTTGGCTCTTTGGTTTTTCTGGACAAGTTTGAGGAGGATAAGTTCTACGCCAAAAAAAATTCTTCTTCTTTCTCTTCGTGTATTAGCTTTTATTTTTTTGCTGGTCATTTTGTTGCGCCCTGAGCTTGAAGTTAAAAAGAACCATTCTTTAAAAAACCATATCGCAATTTTGCTTGATGATAGTAAAAGCCTTTCTATAAAAACATTTCCTAAGGAAATCCCCAGGATTGATCTGGTTAAAGAAACGCTTGAGGCAAACAAGGAATATTTTGAGCAGCTTAAAAAAGATTTCCACGTCGATACTTACTATGTGTCTGATGGGATTAAAAAAACAAATTCATCCTTGGAAAACTATCAGGCTCAACGTCCCTATACTAACTTTGCCAATGTTCTGGAGGAATTGAACAAGGATTACGAGAACAAATTTCTTAAAGGTGTGTTTCTTTTTTCAGATGGTGCGGACTTAACCCAGGAGTCCGAAGATATATCGCAAGGCATATTAAGACCTTTATCCAGAATTAACGGACCTGTGCATAGCTTGCAGGCAGGGAGCAATGATAATTTTAAAGACCTTGCTTTGGAATCTGTTTCTGCTCCAGATTTTGGTTTCGTTCAACAACCGGTGCACTTGTCCTTGACAGTTTATTCATCTGCGTTGGGTAATCGTAACGTCCCTTTGGTGTTGAAAGAGGGAGGGCGCATTCTTGTTTCGAAAATTATTGAAATCCGGGAAGATCAAAAACACTATAAGGTTGACCTTCAGTTTACACCCAGAAAAATTGGTAAGCGTATTTACACCTTAAATTTGCCACGCTTCGCAGAAGAATCGATTCTTACAAATAATCAGAGGGAGTTTGAGGTTGATGTGGCTCGAGATCGAATACGAATCCTGCATTTAAATGGCCGCCCATCCTGGGACTCACGATACTTGCGCGAAGTATTGGCGAACAACCCCAGAGTAGACTTGCTGTCCTTTTTCATTCTGCGTAGCCTTGGTGATGATGTTGCTGCACCCACCTCAGAACTCAGTCTGATACCTTTCCCCTCAAACCTTTTATTTGATGACTATTTGAGTTCATTTGACTTGGTCATATTTCAGAACTTCAAGTACGAACCTTTTATAGATAAAAAATATCTCACTAACATCCGCAACTATGTAGAAAACGGCGGGGCTTTTTTAATGATCGGCGGTGAGCTTTCATTTCAGGGTGGGAGCTATTCGAGAACTCCTATAGAGGATATTCTGCCAGTAAGTTTTAAAGAGACCTCCACCCGATTTCTCAATAAAGATTTTCATCTGCAAGTCAATGAGACTTTTTCCAACCACCCGATGTTGCGGCTGGAAAAAGATTTGCAGTTGAATCAGGAGGTTTGGGAGGGTCTGCCATCCCTGCACGGTACCAATCTGGGGCTAATAGCTAATAAAGATGCGCATGTTCTGGCGGAAGTTGAAACGGAATCAGGTTCTCCCATTCCCATGCTCGTTGCAGGAGAGTACGGCAAAGGAAGAACGGCATTGCTCGCCACCGACTCTGTTTGGAACTGGAGCTTTCGGAAATCAGGAGGGGGAGGTCGATATTATCAGAGGTTCTGGAATAATATTATCGACTGGTTGATCTCTGAACCACAAACTCGTCGTTTGCAATTGGAGTCTGATAAGGATCGATACCGGGAAGAAGAGCAGGTATTAATAAAATTCAAGTTGCTGGAGAAAAATTATCAGCCTGCTGTTAATGCTACGGGTAGATTGACTGTCTCATTTTGCTCAAGTGAGGTCATCGCAAAAGATTTAAAGACCGACGAATTGGGAGAACAGGTTTTTTCTTTTCTTCCTGAGGAAACCGGATTCTATGAGGCCGAAATTGAGATAGAGAATTTGAAGGAAAAAATTATGTTTAGTGTGTTGAAGGATAACGCAGAGTTCGAAAAACCCCTGGTGAACGAATTTATTTTGAAAAAAATTGCGCAGGTGTCAGGAGGTCAATATATAGAGCTTAACGGCGCTAATGATTTAAGCTCAATCCAGTTTGAAAACCCTGAAATAAAAATAAAGAGTCACAGTCGATCTTTTTCCCTTTGGGATAACTGGTGGGCCTATGGTTGTGTTGTCGGATTTCTATTTTTGGATTGGTGGCTCCGACGAAAGGCAGGTTTGAGTTAGTCGAGAGCGTCCCCATCATTTTCTAACACAATCTTTGCACGACTTTAACCAAAACGTCATTGTTTATTAGGGTTTTATCTAGTAAGATCAATTTGTAGTTATGAAACTTCGTTTTACCTCCAGCAAAAAACCTTTCCAAAATAAATTACATATAAAGAAATGTCGAAAACAGTTGAAAAAGATAGCTTGAACATTAAGAAGTGGGTCCGTGATCGGATTCTTTTCCTTGCGGTAGGGATATTCGTAATAGGGGCAGCAGGCTATATTGGCGCGGACAAAGTGTTCGATAGTCACAGTATCTGGTTTCACCCTATCCGCGAGTTTGCGTTGTTGATTTCTCTGATCGGCGTTATTTCGCTCGGGTACGAGGTCTTCCTGCGAGAGCTGACTTTTAATGAGTATAAAGAGGCTTTGCAGGAAATTGTCAATCCCGATGCGGTTCGTTTAGGTATTCAAGGGATTTATAAAAACCGGTCTGAGTTGGCCCAAGCGACTTCATTTGAAGCCTTGTTTAAAAATGTAAAGGAAGAAGTTTTTATTGGTGGTTCTTCCTTGTTGTCCGTTTCGACTGCCAGCCGTGATTTGATCAAAAATATTGTTCTTAGCGGAATAAAAGTAAGGTTGCTGGTCATGGACCCTAACTCTCCAGTTGTGGAATTGATCACCCGGCAAGGGGGTGGAAGACATACATTCCTAAATGAAATCAAGACATCGCTTCTCCTGTTACAAAAACTGCATCACGAAATATCCGATTCCAATGTGCCTAATAAAGGTGAGTTGGTAGTGCACAGCTATAAAACAATTCCGTCGCATTCATTCATTTCGATTGATGCAGAACGATCTTCGGGAATGATCATAGCCGATATAGGGCCTTACTTGGGGCGCAGCACGGCACGACCGAGCATGCAGGTGGTTAATAAAAAGAACGGCATGTTTGGTTACTGGAAGGAAATGAACGACCTCATGTGGGAAAGCAGCAAGCCGGTAAAAATGGAAGTAGCTGATCCCTCAGTTGGGGATACCAAGGCTCTGGTATTGGGCAGTGGAAGTGAAACGGAATTTTACGATTCTGAAAGTGATAGTTGGGGAAAAGCCTCTATTTGCCAGATGGGAAATGGCTGGCGCGGAATCAAAGGCAGTCAGTGGGTATGGATTCGTGAAACCGTCACTAAAGAGGAAGCAATTACAGGAAGCCAAAAAAAGTTTCGCCTACAATTTAATTTGCCGCGTGATAGCGCAGGCTCAATACGCAGGGCGGAAATGCTATTGCGGTCCGACGATTCCTGCCACATCACCGTGAATGATGTGCGGTTGCTGCAAGAATATGGCGGTGCCGAGTACCCCGATCCTTTTCTTATCGACATCGACCAATATGTCCATGCCGGAGACAACACAATCACCTTTGAACTTGTCAGTTATGCCAAGCCAGACGCCAAAGAACCCGAAGATAATCCCACTGGCCTCATTTACCGCCTGCACATCGAACATTCCTAAGTAACAGGTGATTTCCCAATAAGTATCTTTTCTTATTTTTGCCCTACTCCGATGGGTTGAGGAATCGTGTTTGCCATGCGGCATTCTCTGCACCCTTCTTGAGCAAACAAGGGCTGGGAATGCATTTTCCAGTGCCCCTGTAACCTATTATAAACAAATGGTTAATTAATCTGTTTGCGCATCGTTTTTCTTCGGTATCTCTCCGTAAATCAATTATTGACAGGGTAAGGCAGACTGCTATAATCCCGACTTCTGAGGCAATCTGATTTAGGCCTCATGCAACGGCTAACATATTATGGAAGCAAGGCTAATGGGGTTTTTGGATGTTGCCTCGGTGGGTTTTTGAATTCTATATAATATGGAAGCTTTTCATATCTTCTATTGGGTTATAAATGGCTGAGTATTTTTATATTTCATTGTTTGCAATCGTTGCTCTGGTCGTTATCGGTGCTTTATTGGCATTGTCTACATTACTTGGACCGCGCAACCCAACTCCTGCAAAACTGTTGCCTTATGAGTGTGGGATTGTTCCGACAGAAGAAGCCAAGGGAAGGTATCCGGTACGTTTTGCGACCATTGCCATGCTTTTCATCATCTTCGATGTGGAGGTGGTGTTCATGTACCCATGGGCAGTGGCGTTAGGTGAACTCAAGCTTTTCGGTTTAATTGAAATGCTTATTTTTATTATCATTCTGGGAATCGCATACGTCTACATTTGGGGACGAGGAGGATTAGAATGGGATTGATTGATCAAGCGGTCGATGCATTTGAGGCCGAAGTAAATAATTTAAAGTTGAATGTTAAGGATGCTGTGGAGGCGATGGATTATGAGTACTCCGGCTCCTTATACGACACTGTTTTGACCACCAAACTGGGGAAAGTTGTCGGTTGGGCGCAGAAAAATGCTTTATGGCCTGCCACCTTCGGTCTTGCCTGCTGTGCAATTGAAATGATGGCAATGGCAAATTCTCGATGGGATGCTGCGCGCTTTGGCGCTGAGGTGTTTCGTGCATCGCCGCGTCAGGCTGACTTGATGATTGTATCGGGTCGCGTCTCGCAAAAGATGGCCCCCATCCTCAAACAGATTTATGACCAGATGCCCGAACCTAAGTGGGTGATCTCAATGGGAGCCTGTGCTTCCTGCGGTGGTGTTTTCAATAATTATTCAATTGTTCAGGGCGTTGATCGTGTGGTTCCGGTAGATGTTTATGTTCCCGGATGTCCTCCTGGTCCCGAGGCGTTGTTGTATGGCGTCATCAAGCTCCAGGAAAAAATCATGATGGAAGCCGGAACGGACAAAGCTAAAAAGAGGGTGGCATGACGAGTGAAGAAATCGTCGAGAAAATAAAGGCCAGTCTATCTGACGCGATTCAGGATACAGACTTGCCGCAGGGCGATGCCGTCATCTTCGTTGCGCCGGAATCATTTCATGCCGTTGCAGAGTTTTTGAAGAATGACCCGGACTTGAAATTTGATTATCTCTCTGATGTGCGTGGCGTTGATTATTTGTTGGAAGAACGTGAGCCGCGCTTTGAATCTGTTTATCAGTTGTATTCGATTGATCATCAGCATTCCATTAGAGTTCGCGTAGGCATAGATGAGGATAACCCTTCGGTTTCGACGGTTTCGGATCTGTGGAAAGGCGCCCTCTATCCCGAGCAGGAATTATTCGACATGTTCGGAATCAATGTAGAAGGTCATCCAACGATGGAACGGTTGATCATGCCTAAAGATTGGGAAGGGTTCCCGCTAAGAAAAGATTATCCATTGACCACTGAAACAGTTGCTTTTTCCCATAACAGGGATTTTAAAAGTGAGCTGGTTCAGTCGAAACCAAAGACTCGGTAGGGCGACTCGTGAGTGTAACCGAACAAGGACTGCTGCAGCGCGATAAAGACACGATGACCCTAAACATGGGTCCACAGCACCCGAGTACCCACGGGGTGTTTCGTGTCATTCTTGAAATGGATGGTGAGGTGGTCAAAACCGCCGAGCCGGAAATCGGTTATCTGCATACGGGTATCGAAAAAACTTCCGAAAATAAACGCTATGTACACGTGATCCCGATGACGGATCGATTGGATTATCTCAATCCACCGGGTAACAATCTTGCCTTTTGTCTTTCTACCGAAAAATTGTTGGGAGTTGAAATCCCTGATCGTGGAAATGCCTTGCGTGTGATTATGTGCGAGCTTTCCAGAATTGCCAGTCATCTGGTTTGGTTGGGAACGCATGCGCTGGATATTGGCGCGATGACGGTATTCCTTTACTGCTGGCGAGAACGCGAGATGATTCTCGACCTCAATGAAGAAATATCAGGCGTCCGCATGATGACAAGTTACATTCGCATCGGCGGAGTAGCAAAAGACGCAACTCGACCCTGGTTGGATGGCATTCGTGACTTCATTGAATATCTACCTGCGAAAGTTGACGAGTATGAAAGATTACTCACCAATAATCCTATTTGGATAGACCGCACACAGGGTGTGGGTGCTTTCACCAGAGAAGAGGCAATTAATTGGAGCTTCAGCGGGCCGGCTTTGCGGGCATCAGGAGTGAATTGGGATATTCGAAAATCACAGCCTTATAGCGGTTACGAAAAATATGATTTTGATGTGCCCATTCAAACCAATGGCGATATTTATGATCGCTACCGAGTTCGAGTTGAAGAAATGCGACAGAGTCGATCCATTATCAAACAGGCTTTGGAAAGTCTTCCCGATGGTCCTTATAAAGCTGAAGACAATAAAGTTTCCTTGCCACCTCGTGAAACGCTTCATACCAGTATGGAAGCTTTGATCCATCACTTTAAATTGGTGTCGGAAGGAATAAGCGTTCCAAAGGGTGAAACTTATGTGCCCATTGAAGGCGCAAGAGGAGAGGTTGGTTTCTACATTGTCAGCGATGGGACCAACGTTCCGGCTCGAGTTAAATTGAGAGCGCCGTCGTTTATGGCGATCCCCGGAATGTGCAAGATGATGGAAGGTTGTTACATCGCCGATGTGGTCGGTATCATCGGCAGTATTGATATCGTTATGGGAGAAGTCGACCGCTAACCCACTGCGTGGGAGAAAATTTTAGCGGGCCGAATTTAATTGTTCAAAAATAAATTGTCTGCGTAATGTTTGTTGGTTTTTGCCAACTGCAGATTTTTGGCAGGAAATATAAAAAATGTCTGATTATAAATTTACAGAAGATCAGGAAAAAGAGATAGCCGGCATTCTTGCGAAGTATCCGGTTAAGACTTCCGCGTTGTTGCCATTGCTGACTCTGGTGCAGCGAGCGGACCAGGTAGTGAGCCCGGAAGCTATGGTTGTGATTAGCAAGAAGTTGGATATTTCGCCTGCATATGTTCAGTCGGTTATGTCTTTTTACACGATGTATCACACTGAGAAGGTGGGCAAGTATATGATCCTTTTCTGTATCAATATCAGTTGTCAGTTGAATGGTTGTGACAAGTTGCTTGAGCACACAGCGAAAAAACTGAACATCAAAGTGGGAGAAACCACTTCGGATGAAAAGTTCACCCTGCATCGAGAAGAGTGTCTGGCTGCATGTACGGAAGCACCCATGATGCGGGTCAATGATACTTATTATGGAAACCTGACTGAACAGCGCATCGATCAGATCATCGACTCATTGGATTGATTTATGACTCAGATATTATTTAAAGATATCAATAAAGAAGGCCTTCATACGATGAAGGTGTATGAGGAGCTGGGTGGATATCAGTCTTTAAAAAAAGCTTTTGCTCAAAAGCCTGACGAAATTGTTGCGGCGGTTAAAGCCTCGGGACTTCGTGGTCGTGGGGGTGCTGGTTTTCCTACTGGATTGAAATGGAGTTTCTTGGCCAAGGATGTTTTTCCCCGTTATCTCTGTTGCAATGCCGATGAGTCTGAGCCAGGAACTTGTAAGGATCGCGAGCTATTGCTTAAAAATCCACACCTTCTTATTGAGGGGATGATTTTATGTTCATACGCCTGTCGAATTGAAACGGGCTATATCTATATGCGCGGTGAGTTTCATGATCTGAGTTTTATAATGAATAAGGCTTTGGACGAGGCTCGTGCAAAAGGTTATCTCGGTAAAAATATTTTAGGTTCAGGATTTAATCTGGAGATTCATACCCATTTGGGTGCGGGAGCTTATATATGTGGTGAAGAATCTGCTTTGCTTAACTCTCTTGAAGGGGGTCGTGGTGAGCCAAGAATGAAGCCGCCTTTCCCTGCTGTTGAAGGGTTGTACTCAAAGCCTACCGTCATCAACAATGTTGAAACGCTCTGTGTTGTTCCATACATCGTAAATGAAGGTGCGGAAAAATACGCGGCTTTGGGAACCGAGAAAAGTAAGGGCACAAAGTTGGTCAGCGTTTCGGGGCATGTGAAAAAACCCGGTAACTATGAAATTGAAATGGGCACGCCAACGAGTGAACTGATTTACAATCTGGCGGGTGGGATCCAAAACGATAACAAGCTTAAGGCTTTTATTCCCGGCGGATCTTCCGTTCCCATGTTGCCTGCAAGTTTGGTGGATACACCATATGATTACGAATCGCTGGCAGCGGCGGGAACGATGCTGGGTTCCGGTGCGTTAATCGTAATTGATGACAGTATAAATATTGTAGAAGCTACATTACGTCTCCTTAGTTTTTATATGCACGAGTCTTGTGGAAAATGTACTCCCTGTCGGGAAGGAACGCGCTGGCTGCACCAGATTGTTGAGCGCATCATGCAAAACAAGGGGCAGTTGGAATACATAGAAAAGCTGGAAGATATTTGCGGCAATATGTCGTTTAAAACTTTTTGTCCGCTTGCCGATGCTTGTGTTGCTCCGGTTGTGAGCAGTATCAAGCATTTTCGCTCGGACTATGAAGAATATTTTAAGAATGTTCCGGCTGGTACAATCAGCTAGCTACAGGAACTGGAATTTTTGAGGAGCTCATGTCAGAAGTTACTTTAACAATCGACGGAAAATCGGTCACCGTTCCCAAGGGGACGAAGGTGGTGGATGCCGCTAAACAGGTGGATGTGGATATCCCTGTTTTTTGTTACCACGAAAAAATTGGTCCGCTTGGCTGTTGTCGCATGTGTCTTGTTGAGGTGGAAAAAATGCCGAAACTGATGACGGCCTGCACGATGGATGTGGCACCCGATATGGTTGTGACTACTGTAGGCGACAAAGTTGAAAAAGCTCAGAAGGGGGTTTTGGAATTCACCCTTCTTAATCATCCTCTTGATTGTCCGGTTTGTGATAAAGGCGGTGAGTGTCCGCTTCAGGATAATACGTTTAAGTACGGTCCACCGGATACGCGTATGGAATTTCATCGCGCTAATAATGTCAAAGCGGCACCTCTAAGTCCGGTGATCACGATTGATCGGGAGCGCTGTATCGCTTGTCAACGCTGCACGGCTTACAGCGAGCGCATTGAGCAAGATCGTGGATTGGTAATGCTAAATCGAGGATTTCATAACGAAGTAAACACTTTCAACAATGAGCCTTACGATAATCGCTTTTCAGGAAATGTTATTGATATCTGTCCCGTAGGGGCTTTAACAAATACAGAATTTCGTTTTAAAGCACGTACATGGGATCTGACCAATAACGATACATTGTGCGCGCATTGCGGCTGTAACTGCAACATCACTATGGGGACCCGGTTGAATCAGCTCATGCGGATTGAAGCGCGACCAAATGATGCGGTTGATGATGGCTGGATCTGTGATAAGGGACGTTGGGGCCACAATTTCACGGAGAGTAAAAACAAAATAATTGCAGCTCGGGAAAACAGTGTGGGAGAAACCAAACCTACCTCATTTCCAAACTTTCCTATTGATGCGCCCACCGAGCACGCTGCCGAAAAAGTGGCAGAGGCTTTTAAAAGAATAGTCGATGAACATGGGGCCGAAAGTGTCGGGTTTATAGGGTCGCCTTACGCAACGAACGAAGAAAGTTATCTTTATCAAAAAATGTTTCGGTTGTTGGGAACCAACAATATCGATCATAAAACGTATCAGGACACTCCTGGTCTGCCGGTCGATCATTTCGATATTGAGCAGATTGAAAGTTCCAACATCGTTTTGTTGATTGCCAGTGACCCAACCGAAGAGTTGCCCATTCTTGATCTGAGAATCAAGAAGGCAGTTTCCCGTTGTGGAACAAAACTGGTTTCCTTGAACGATCAGAGTACAGCGCTGGACAAGTACGCGGACTTGAAGGTGAAGTATAAGGTTGGCTCGGAAGCCTCTGCGGTGGACGCGCTTGCGGAAGGTTTGGCTCGCGAATTGGGAGAATCCATTGAATTTTCTTCAGTGCTGGATCAAACAGGAATTTCGCCGGATGAAATGAAGTCGTTGGTGGAATCGGTAAGATCGAGTATGAAGATTTGTGTCATTTACAATCCGTCAGCTCTTTCAGGGGATACGACACTTAGGGTTAAGCGTTTGCTTTCTATAATCGCCAAAATCCCCACTGTTGAATGCGGGGCTATTCCTGCTGCTCCGGCAACCAATGCTGTTGGTGCTATGGATATGGGGCTGGTTTCTGATTATTATCCAGGCGGAGTTTCAGTGGCGGATGAGGAGCGGGTCAAGGAGTTGTGGGGAGAAAACGCGCCGACGAAAGCCGGACTATCGGCTTTGGAAATGATTGCAAAAGCCAAGAGTGGGGAGATTAAAGCGCTGCTGGTGCACCGCGCAAATCCTGTTGTCGATTTTCCGGGGGAGGCTCAAGTAGTCGAAGCCCTCAAGAATCTAGATCTACTGGTGGTGCACGATATGCTGGAAACGGAAACCACTCAACTTGCAAAAATTGTATTGCCTTCCAATGGGCCAGGTTTTGATGAGGGTACAACCACTAATGTGGGTGGCAGAGTTCAAGCCAGAAGAAAAGCTCTAGATGCTAATGGAATTGCCGACTGGAAACTGGTCAGCGTAATGTTGAAGCAGTTGGGTGATGAAACAAATTATGCGCGGGCTGCGAAAGTGTTGGATGAGATTTCTAAAAAGGTTCCAGGCTATTCGGAGCTAAATAATAGAATTGTTGGGAAATTGGGCTGTAATCGTGAAAAAGTGTCCGTTGAAGAAGTTTCTCCTGGCAACGCTGAGCCTGGTGCTGGCAATAACGGAAAATTGAGACTGCGGGTGGCAACTTATTTGTTTGCTCACGATAAGGTTTTGGATGCGTCTTCTAAATTAGCGCATCATTTCAAACCTTCAGCGGCTTTTCTCAATGAATCTGATGCGAAAAATATTGGCGTTGGAGATGGAGACACAATTCGCCTCTCGGGTAACGGAATAGAACTCGATGCTGAGGTTACTGTCGATAACCGATGTTTGGCGGGTGGAGTTATTGTGCCAAGAATTTCTGATGAGCAGGGGGTTAATGGGCTGACGAATTTTGATGGCAGCTCTGCCTGGGTAGATATTAAAAAAGTTTGATCGTTTTTTTTGGGAGAGCGATAGTTTGGATTTGATCACTGAATTTTTAAACGAGCTGTGGGATTTCACGGTTCAATCGTTGACCGATAATGTTCCTTTAATAGTTGGGAGCGTTAAGGCCGTAGTGATTGCTGTGGCAATCATGTCTGTTGTGCCAGCTTTGGTTTGGCTTGAGCGACGGTTGATGGGTCGTTTTCAGGTGCGCCTGGGGCCAAATCGGGTAGGGCCTTTTGGATTTGGTCAGCCCATGGCAGATACGGTCAAATTACTTTTTAAAGAATCCATCATCCAAACCTCCGCAGATAAATTTTTGTTTCATCTTGCTCCAGCGGTGGTTGTTTTTACCGCGATTGTAGCTTTTGCGGTTATTCCTTTTGGTGCGCCGTTTGAGGTGTTCGGTCAGACCATTGAGTTGTGGGGAGCAAATGTTAACAGCGGTATATTGTTTGTTTTTGCAATCTCTGGGATGGGTATTTATGGAATGGTGCTGGCGGGGTTGTCCTCCAACAACAAATATTCGTTGATGGGTGGCCTGCGGTCTTCAGCGCAAATGATCAGCTATGAATTAACGCTCGGACTTTCGGCGTTGAGTGTCATTATCCTAACCGGTTCTTTAAGCTTGATAGATATGGTGACAGCGCAAGAGTCGATACCGTTTATCCTTATCCAGCCTTTGGCATTTCTTTTGTTTTTCATTGCGGGTGTGGCGGAGACCAATCGTGCCCCATTTGACTTGCCGGAGGCAGAGCAGGAATTGGTTGCTGGATTCCATACGGAATATACAGGGATGAAGTTCGCCATGTTTTTCATGGGGGAGTACATCAATATGGTGACCATGAGTGCTTTGGTGACCTTATTGTTTTTGGGTGGGTGGAATACTTACGGAATTCCGGTTTGGCCGATTATTGCGTTTGCCGGCAAAGTGGTTTTTCTTTTATGTGTTTTTATATGGCTGCGTTCAACATTTCCAAGAATTCGTTATGACAGGTTGATGACGTTTGGTTGGAAAGTTTTGCTGCCTTTATGCTTATTAAACCTTCTAATTACTGGCACGATTAAAGTGCTGTAATACCGGGAGCCGTTATGTTACAGGCTACTTTTGCGGGTGTAAAAAATTTATTGATCGGAATGGGTGTGACCTTCCGCAACATGTTGACCAAACCGGTCACATTGGAATATCCGGAAGTCAAGCGCACAATGCCGACACGATATCGCGGTCGTCATTTTCTCAATCGCGATGAAGAAGGATTGGAGCGTTGTGTGGGTTGCAGTTTGTGCTCCATCAATTGTCCGGTTGGGTGCATTCATGTTGTGGCAGCAGAGAATGATCCTGAAAACCCTGTGTCTAAAGGAGAACGGTATGCAGAGGTTTATGAGATCAATCTTTTGCGCTGCATCTACTGCGGATATTGCGAGGAAGCCTGTCCTGTGGACGCGGTTGTTTTGCGCGAACACTATGAGCTTGCAGATTATGATCGTGACAATTACATCATGGAGAAGCAGGACCTTCTGGTTTATCCAGAACCCAATGAGTTCCGAGTCAATATTTTAGGTAATACAGAACGTGTTAATAAAAAAAGTGAGCAGAATTAAGTTCGCTTGGAATTAACGCCTCTTAGGTAAAAGAGTCAACGTTTTTAGGGAGTAAATGTGTGTTTGATTTAGCCACTGTATTTGAATTTACACGCGATACAGTCATTTTTACTGTGGGGATAACGGCGGTACTGGCCAGCCTGGGAGTCATTTTATGCTCCTCGCCGATTTATTGTGCGCTGTACTTGATCAGCCACATGATTTGCCTTGCGCTTCTTTTCCTTCTTTATAATGCTGAATTTCTAGCAGCGGTGCAGATTATTGTCTATGCCGGCGCGGTAATGATTTTGTTTTTGTTCATCATTGCATTATTAGGCGGAAAAAAAGAAATTCAAGAAAACTCACTGGAACGCTCTATAGCTTTTACATTTATTCTTACTCTGCTGGGCGAATTGTATTTATCTGCAACTGTAGGTCCTACCCAGCAGATTGAAGGGAAAATCAGTCCCGAATTTTTTGGCACTGCCAAAGCGATTGGCTTGGAACTTTACTCCAAACATCTTATAGCGTTTGAATTGGCTTCAGCTTTGCTTTTGGTTGCTGCGGTGGGTGTTATTTGTCTGGCAAAGTTTTCTTTTGCTCCTTTAAAAAGGCGATAAATATGGGTCAGGAATTTGTTTTACTTATAAGCTCATCTGTTTTTTGTATAGGGGCTTGTGGATTTATTATCCGAAAAAACCCGCTGATCATGTTTATGTCGGTTGAGTTGATGCTGAACTCTGTGAACTTTCTATTAATTGCTTACTCCAGTTTTTTGAATTCTCTGGATGGGCAGATTTTTGCTTTGATTATTATGACCGTTGCCGCCGCCGAAGTTGTGGTGGGTTTGGCAATCATCCTTACAATTTTTCGCACCCGGCATGAGATGGATGTGGATCATATTAATGCACTGAAAGGTTAAACTTTGTTCGCAAGCAGTTGGCTCATTTTATTGTTTCCTCTGGCCGGGTTCATTTACCTTAGCTGGTACGGAGAGCGGATTTCTAAGACCCTGGTTGGAGTGATCGGCTGCGGAACCATAGGTGCATCTTTTCTTACTTCGCTGGTAGCTTTAAGCGACTTGTTGTTTCTTCCTGCTGAAGAGCGTGTGGGCAGAGTCGAAGTTCTATATCAATGGATATCGGCAGCGAATTTTAAGTTGGACCTTGCCATTCTGGTCGACCCACTTTCTGTTTTCATGTTCCTGATTGTTACGGGGGTTGGGTTTGTAATTCATGTTTACTCGATTGGGTATATGCATGATGACCCTGCGTATTCGCGATTCTTTTCTTATTTAAATTTATTTATTTTTTCCATGCTGGTATTGGTTGCGGCAGCGGACTTCTTTTTTCTCATTGTGGGTTGGGCTTTGGTAGGCTTGGCTTCTTACCTGTTAATAGGTTTCTATAAAGAGAAGACCAGTGCGGTGCTCGCTGCACGTAAAGCTTTTGTGATGAATGTTATTGGCGATGTGGGCATGGTGATTGCCGCCTTTGTTATTTTTGAGTCGTTTGGCACTTTAAACTTTATCGATGTTTTTGCCGCAGCTCCCGGCACATTTCGTATTAATGACGACCAAATTCTTTTAATTACTTTATTACTGCTTGTCGGTGCTTTTGCAAAATCGGCACAACTGCCATTGCACACTTGGCTTCCAGATGCGATGGAAGGTCCAACTCCCGTCAGTGCATTGATCCATGCTGCAACTATGGTTACCGCCGGGGTTTACCTGATAGCCCGGTGCCATGTGCTTTATGAACTGGCTCCATACACAATGTATCTCATTGCCACCGTGGGTGTATTGACCGCAGTGTTTGCAGGAACGATGGGGATGGTGCAATACGATATCAAGCGTGTGATTGCATATTCCACCATGAGTCAATTGGGTTATATGTTTCTTGCAATGGGAATAGGGGTGTACAGCCTGGGTATGTTTCATCTGATGACACACGCGTTTTTCAAGGCGCTGTTGTTTCTTGCAGCGGGAAGTGTCATTCATGCGTTGGATGGCGAACAGGATATTCGAAAGATGGGCGGCCTTCAAAAAATTATGCCTTTAACCCACGCAACATTTTTAATTGGTGCTTTGGCTCTTGCCGGTTTCCCATTAACCAGTGGCTACTTCAGTAAGGAAGCCATCATTCTTAGTTCTTATCACGAAGATATGGGGAATTTTGTTTTCTGGGCCATTGCGCTTATTACAGCGGGCATGACAGCGTTTTATATTTTCCGTGTCTATTTTTATACCTTTAGTGGGAAATCGCGCAGTCCAGGTGCGCATCCTCATGAATCCCCTGCGTTAATGGATGTGCCATTATTAGTATTGGCCGCTTTGGCGCTTTTTGGCGGATTTCTGGGCCCTCTAGTGGATGAATTTCTAGCGCCTGTATTTGGACGAGAGGTGCATCACCATCATGATGGCTTATTGGAAACGATTGCCCTTGTTGCAGGCGTGGGAGGTATAGCCACCGCAGCATTGTTGTATGTGACCGGTAAGGACCGGGTGGGTTTGATCAAAGAGCTTTTTGCTCCGTTGTATGATTTGGTTTTCCATAAGTATTATGTCGATGAAATTTATGACCTGTTAATTGTTAAACCTACAAAAGCGATTGGTGCTTTTCTGGAAGAAAAAGCTGAAAAGAAAGGTATCGATTATGCCGTTGACGAGATTGGCTTTCAGGTTAAGGAAGTGAGTCGCGGAATTAGTTTCTGGCAAACGGGAAGAGTTCGTACTTATGCGTTGAATATGGTTGCCGGAATGGTGATTATTTTATTATTTGTTGTGTTCCTGTAGACGAAAAAATGTTATCCCTAATTATTTTTATTCCTCTGGTTGCGGCACTGGCGCTGATATTTGTTGGCCGCGATAATACCGGGCTGATAAAGTCAACGGGGGTAGGTGCGGCATTGGCCACCTTACTGGTTTCCTTGTGGGTGTTGGTTTCTTTTGATTCTAGCAACCCTGAAATGCAGTTTGTCCAGACCTTTCATTGGGTTCCTGCACTCCATATTAACTATCTTGTCGGGGTCGATGGCATCAGTCTGTGGATGGTTGTGTTGACGGCCTTTCTTGGTGTGATAGCCATTATTTTTTCTCTGAATCAGGAAAAAAATCTTAGAAACTTTATTGCCCTGATGCTGGCTTTAGAAGCGGGAACGCTTGGTGTCTTTCTGGCTTTAGACACAATTTTGTTCTATGTGTTCTGGGAGTTAATGCTGGTGCCGACTTATTTTATTATTGGCATCTGGGGTGAAGGGCGTCGAGTTTATGCCACCATGAAATTTGTTATCTACACCTTGGTGGGTAGCTTGCTGATGCTGATAGCAATTATTTCACTGACGATGGTTCATTATGGGGTTACCCATGACGTTACTTTTGATCTGCGCACTCTGGTTCATACCCATATCGATCCATCGATGCAGATTTGGATGTTCTTATTCTTTTTTGTAGCATTTGCAATCAAGATCCCTGTTTTTCCATTGCACAGTTGGTTGCCTCATGCTTATGTCGCCTGTCCAATTCCAGCCTTGATACTTTTAACAGGTGCGATGTCTAAAACCGGGGCTTATGGTTTTTTACGGTTCTGCCTTCCACTTTTTCCAGAGGCAGTGGAAAGTATGGCTTTGGTGATTGGGGTCATGGCCGCAACAGGAATGGTTTACGGTGCCTGGATTGCCATTGCGCAAAAAGATATTAAAGCCCTTGTAGCTTATTCGAGTATCAGTCACCTTGGGTTTATTGTTTTGGGAATTTTCGCTCGTAATGGAGAAGGCATCGAAGGTAGCGTTCTGCAAATGGTCAATCACGGAATAATTGCTTCTGCTTTGTTTTTAATCGTAGGATTTATTGAAATGAGAATGGGTACGCGTAACCTTGGTGAGCTCCGTGGGCTCAGCAAAGCTATGCCGGTTCTTTATGGAACTTTTATGCTCGTAATGCTGGCTGCACTAGGTTTGCCGGGGTTGAATGGATTCGTAGGTGAGTTTTTAATATTGATGGGGGTGTGGACTTCCCAATTGTTGGATGGTATGGCAGGCATCCTGGTATTGATGGGTGGTTTGTCTATTGTGTTTGCCTCGATATATATGCTTTATATGTTTCAGGGTTCTATGCAGGAAAAACCTAATTCTGAAAACGCTTCAGATATTAATTCATGTGAATTCAAACTTCTTCTTCCTGCCTGCCTGTTGATCTTATTGATCGGGTTGTACCCGAAGCCTTTCATTGACCGCGTGTCTCCCTCTGTTGAATCTCTTTTGCATCTTGAGAAAACTGTCAATTTGGATGCAGGAAAAGAAAGCGGTAAACACTAAGCGGTTGTTCACCGTTTGATTCCAATCCTCTTATCTGCCATAAACTCTGTTTACTTTTGGAGTCCAATCTATGAGATTTGGTGAAAAGATCGTAGAGGGTGTGTTTCTGGAAAGACCGAATCGTTATCTGGCGCGGGTTGAGATTGACGGGAAAGAGGTCTTGGCTCATGTCCCTGATCCAGGCCGGTTACCCGGTTTGTTGCTTGCCCAGCGAAAGGTTCAGTTGGTTCACCAGCCTTCCGAAAAACGTAAAACGGATTATACGCTTGTTCTGGTTCGGCATGGCTCTATCTGGGTTTCAACTTTTCCAGCGTTTGCCAATTCTCTTGTAGGCAATGCGTTGATGGAACAATCCCTTCCTTTCTTAAAAGGTTATTCCAGTTTTGCAAGCGAAGTAAAAGCAGGTAACAGTAGATTCGATTTTCGACTGGGTTTTCCCAGGGGTGCCGCTTATGTGGAGGTTAAATCTGTAAGCTTGGTTGAAGATGGTATTGGGAAATTTCCTGATGCCCCAACTCAGCGAGGCATCAAACACGTTAAAGAATTAATTGAGTTTTGTGAAAAAGGTTATCGTGCAGCAGTCTTATTTGTCTCACAACGATCAGATACCCAGTCAATCACTTGTAATGATGAAATTGATCCTGAGTTTGGTGAATGTTTGCGCCGGGCAGAGAAAGAAGGGGTGGAACTTTATGGGATGAATTGTAAGGTCACTCCCACCACCATATCTTTAAACCATGCGGTAGAGGTTAAGCTGTAAGCTTGTAGGGGTTGTGAGCCTAAGGTTTTAATTTAAAAACGGGTCTAAATTAGGAATAAGAAACCAGATGCCATTAACTCTGACCCACTCCTGCTTGACTATCATCGTTTTTACCTTTGTGCTGGGCAAAACAGAAAGTTGATAGCGAACGTTTAATTCGGCTTTGTCGAAATCCTGCTCAAAGATTGAAGAAGTCGAAGGAACGGGTTTGTTATCTTTGAGTAATATTAAGTCAAGTGTGGAGGCTTCCAGAATAGATACGTTTTTAACTATTTGTAAGGATTTCTTTTGAAATTCTTCTCTATAATCAGGATGAACAAATCTAGAAGATCGTTCCATTGCCTTGCTCTCGAATTCAAAATTAAATGCTTTGATTTTAAGGTCTAATTCTTCTTGGCTTTGTTTGAACGGATCAAGCGTTGCACAGGAATGGATGAACAGAGAAAGAAAAACCAGGAAGAGCTTAAGCCGAAATAATTGTTGCGGTCTTAGTTTTTGCATAAGGAGTTTTAACCTGGGGTTGAATTCTAATGGCGAGTAAATTGTTTTTCTCCAATGATTTAAAATTATAAATGATTTTTCTTGTTCCTTCCAGTTGGAATACCAGAGGCTACAAATTTAATAAGGTAATATTTTGAAAAGAAAACCAGAGAATAAAAGAGGAAAAAGACCACCTTCGAAAAAGGAGATTACTTTGTGGGATCAGGCCTCGCGTTGGTACGACACATTAGTCGGATCGCAGGGCACAGATTTCCAAAAAGATATTATCATGCCGGGTGTGTTTGAAATGCTGAGCCCTAAAAAGGGGGATAGGATTCTTGATTTGGCTTGTGGGCAGGGAGTTTTTTCCCGTTTTTTATCTGGAAAAGGGATGCGTGTGGAAGGGCTCGATTCTTCAGCGGAATTAATAAATCATGCTAAATCTCGTACAGGCTCTAAGGTGCGTTTTCGGGTTGGTGATGTTGCTGATTCTGAAAACTTTGAAAAAGACCGTTTCGATGGAATGGCTTGTTTGATGGCCATCCAGAATATCGAAAATATTGAGGCCTTATTTAAAAATGCAGCTATAGGTTTAAAACCACAATGTCATTTCGTTGTAGTGATGACGCATCCCTGTTTTCGTATTCCCCGACAGACTCACTGGGGCTGGGACGAAGAGAAAAAAATTGAATATCGCAGAATTGATCACTATAGAACGGAAACCAATGTTCCCATTCTCACACCTCCTTTTGCAGATAAAGATTCTTTTACTCTTACCTATCACCGCCCTCTTGAAAGCTATGTGACTGCGCTTGCAGGAGCCGGCTTTGCTGTGGATGGATTGGAAGAATGGATATCAAATAAAAAGAGCCTGCCAGGGAAAAGAGCAAAAGCGGAGAACCGTTCGCGCAAGGAAATACCGCTTTTTTTGGCATTACGCGCCAAATTGATTGGATAAATTATTCTATGAAAAGTTATACCTATGAACTTCCGGAACCGGGGCGATTCCTTTCTTTGGTTCGAGAGAACCTGTTAAAAATTGGTGAAGAATGGAGAGAGATTGCGGATTATATGCTCCAAGGTCATGTTGAGTACAAACCATTGCGGAGTAACCCTATGCAAACGGGGTTTGTTTATCAGCGAGCGAAGCTGAATCTAACATTGTATTTTCCTGAGCAGGTTTTTGAACGGTTTTTAGAGTGGATGGATTCGGAAAAAGTGGAAATTTTAAAAGCTGTTGCTCAAGCCTCTCTTTCAAAACGCTCGGGTTACGACATAAATGAATTCAAGATTCACGGAGTTATAAGAGATTCTTAGGGAGAGAATTATTCGGAACCGTCTTGCCAGGTGAAAGAGAAAGGGATGTCTTCTTCAATGGCCTGTCGAATGTTCTTCATCCAGGTTTGATAAAAAGTTGAGTTATGTATTGTAAGAAGGTGCATGGCTAGAATTTCCCCCGCCATAATTAGGTGCCGAAGATAAGCCCGAGAATAATTTTTGCAGGTGTAGCAAGAACAATTTACATCTATAGGGTCTGGGTCACTTTGGTGTTGTGCGTTTCTGATATTTATTTTTCCACCGGTTACAAACAAATTCCCGTTTCTGGCATTACGGGTTGGCATGACACAATCGAACATATCTACCCCCATCGAACTACAGGTCAATAGGTTTTCCGGGGTTCCAACACCCATCAGATATCTTGGCTTTAGCTCGGGCAGTAGTGATGCGGTCAGCTCTGTCATGTCGTTCATCAAATGTTTTTCTTCTCCTACACTCAATCCACCAATCGCGTAACCGGGAAAATCCAATGCGGTAATTTGTTCGGCGCTTTGTTTTCTTAGGCTGGGGTGCATCCCCCCTTGCACAATTCCAAAAAGAGATTGATGTTCGGATTGCATAGCATCCTTGCATCGCTTAGCCCAGCGAGTGGTAAGCTGCAAAGATTTTTGAGTAGCAGAAATGTCAGAAGGGTAAGGGGTGGGCTCATCAAAGGCCATGATAATATCTGCGCCCAATGCCTGTTGAATTTCTATCGCCTTTTCGGGAGAAATGAAATGGCTTGAGCCGTCAATATGTGATTTGAATTTCACACCTTCTTCAGTAACCTTTGTTAGTTTGTTCATGCTAAAAACCTGATATCCCCCACTATCTGTAAGGATGGGGTGATGCCAGTTCATGAACTTATGGAGTCCGCCCAGCGATTGAATTAGCTCATGCCCGGGCCTCAAATAAAGGTGGTAGGTGTTTCCCAGAATAATTTGTGCTCCCATCGATTCCAGGTTTTCGGGGGTTAAAGCTTTTACGGTCGCCTGCGTACCTACAGGCATAAAACATGGAGTGTTAATTTTTCCACGAGGTGTGGTTAGAACTCCAAGACGCGCTGAAGAGTGACTGTGTTTCTTTAAAACTTCGAATTTAATCACTATTTTTCGGGTCGTGGGACTGTGAGTTTTCAGCCATATTAATAGTGAGCTGGCTGAAGGGAATGGTTAAATTGTTTTTGTTGCAGATTTGAACCAGAGCGGTTTGAATTTCCCGTTTGTTTTCTTCGTAGCGATCAGCGCATTTTCCATCGGCATGGATGATTATCATTAAGTTCAAGGAACTTGCTGCCGGGTTGTCAAAACGAACTTCTAGAAAATTAAAATCAGGAGAGCCCCCCTCAAAATATTTGGCGAGAATATTTTTTAATCCATTTTCAATGATCGTTGGGATTTCTTTGCAGATTCTGTCCTGTATTTTGTAATCCAAACCAAATTCGATGCAGTAACGAAATCCAGTTGAAATATTCAGAGGGAATTGGTTTAAAAATTCATTCGTTGAATAATACTTTAATGAATCTCCTTTTAAACCAAGGACAACCTGTTCCAGAGTCTGGTGTTTCACCCGGCCGTATGAACCATCATTTAGAATAACCCAGTCTCCAACTTTGGTGGGAAACCAGGGTTCCCCTTCTACGGCAGGCCGCGAATGCTTGTCAATCAAGTCCCGAACAGGAAGCCTGAGTTCTCCGCCTTCCAGGTTTTCGTTGACCAGTATGGCGCTCAAGCCAATATCTTTTACCAACCAGGGAACTCCGCTCCAGATAAATCTTTCTCCTTCTCGAACAGTTCCCAGATTAACTATAAGTTTTATTTCTTGAAGAAAAGTAGGGAGATATTGCCGTGATGTCCATGCGATCAGCAGAAGGACCATGACGATGAGACTGATTAAGAGCCAGTCATTGAAAAAATATAAACAAGCCAGACCCACTATCAAGCAGATTATTAGAATAAAGATATTATAGGCTGCGCTAAATAGTTTCCCGAAGGCAGGACTCAACTGCGCAAAAAGATTTAATTTTAAAATCCATCTTCTTAGACGATTGAGCAACCACCACAGACCAGAAAAAGCGGCCAGCGTTATCAGTAAGTTTTTACCTCTATTTTTGAAAAAATCTTTTATCTGAATTTTTGCGGTATCCAAAAGCGATTCATCGGATGAAAGAATCTCTTTCAGGTCCTTTTTAGCCTCTTCAAGATTCAGTCGGGTTAGCTCAGGATCATATTTGTTTTTCAGCAAAGCCAATCTTGCAAGATAACGCTTCTCTTCTGGGTTAGAAGTGCTAGTAATAGTTTCCTGGTTTTCTAGCAATTCCAACAGGTTTTGGGATGCTTCTTTATGGATATTGAGTGTATATTCCAGAGAATTAATACGTTTTTTAAGGAAATCGACTTTACGTGGTTTTTCAGTCAGGTCACGGATTGCCTGGAGAAGGGGGGCGGTGATATCTTCCAACTGTTTTGTCCATGGAGATTTTTCCTTTTTCTTTAAGGAGCTATCTTCTAATGACAAGCTGGTTGCTCTTGAATCAAAGTTGAGGTTTAACCGATCAATCTGTGTTTGCAGATCTATTATTTTTTGAAGGTTCTCCTTGGTTTCCGATTTTTTTCTGAGCGCATCAATTTCCTTCTCAAGAACGATAGTTTTTTTGGATATTAAAACCAGGTGCCGCTGAAGTTTTAAGCCGGTTTCTTCTGCGAAAGGCGAGCCAGAAAAAGAAACGCTAAGGAAAATTAATAAGAATAGGATGATGTTGAGACGAGGGAAATGAATTTTAGCGGAAAATGCGGCTGATTTCCAAAGGTTCATTGCAATTTTCAATTTTATTATTATTATCTGTTTGAAGAACTATATCATTGATTAGATTTGGATAACAATGTTTCGAGTATCGCCTTCTGGACATGCAACCTGTTTTCTGCCTGATCAAAAACAATGGATTTTTCACCATCCAGAACCTCGGAGGTAATTTCCATTCCGCGGTGGGCAGGAAGGCAATGCATGACTAAAGAATTTTTTCCTGTAGCGTCTAATAAATTTTGGTTGATTTGATAAGGGGTCAGAGTGTTTTCTTTTTCCTTCAAGTCACCGGTGTCTCCCATGCTTATCCAAACATCGGTGTAAATGATATCGGCATCTTTTACCGCTTTAAAAGGGTCTTCAACGATTTCAACTTTTCCGTTTCCGTTAAGTGGGGGAAGTTGATCGGGTTTGAACTCGGGTGGACAGGCGATAACCAGTTCCATTCCCATCAATGATGCACCTGCCATCCAGGAATAGGCTACATTGTTGGCGTCTCCCACATAGGCAATTTTGACATCCTCAATTTTTCCGAGTTTTTCCTTTATCGTAAAAATGTCTGCAAGAATCTGGACAGGATGGTTCAAGTTGGTGAGTCCGTTGATGACGGGAATAGTCGCATGTTCAGCCATATCTACGACTTCTTGATGATCATGAGTACGAATCAGAATTCCATTCAGATACCGCGAGAGAACCTGGGCGGAATCTTTAAGGGACTCACCGCGATTTAGCTGCAATTGGTCTCCGGTTAGGAACAGCGCACGTCCACCAAGTTCGTACATTCCAACTTCAAATGAAATTCGGGTTCGAGTGGAATTTTTGTTGAAAATCATGCCGAGTGACTTTCCTTTTAAAGGGAGATATTCCTCGCCATTTATTCGTTTCTGTTTTAATTCCGTGGACTTGTCAAAAAGCGCGAGAATTTCTTCTCCACTGAAGTCGTTGACTGTTAATAGATCTTTTTTCATAAAAGTATTTTGAGTTAGAACTTCCTTTTTGATAATTGTAAAAGGCAATTAGATAAAACTGGCATCAGGCTGTTAATATCTTTTTTTGAAATATTTAGAGGAGGTAGAAAACGCAATGTGTTTTGTTGAATGCAATTAATAAGAAATCCTTTTTCCATGCACTCTAAAACCACGTCACCTCCTGGCTTTTTCAGCTCTAACGCTAGAATCATGCCTTCACCTCGGACCTCTTTGATAAGAGAGTTCTGATTTTCCAAATCTTTAAGGCATTTATAGAAATATTTTCCTGTCTCTGAAGCTTTTTTTAAAAACCCTTTTCCAGTTATGACTTTTAAAGTTGCCAGTGCCGCTGCGCACGAAAGAGGATTGCCTCCAAAGGTAGCTGCATGGGTTCCAGGTACGAATGATTTCATAACCCGGTCGGTGGCCGCAAGTGCCCCTATTGCGACACCGCCTCCTAAAGCTTTGGCAAGGGTCATAATGTCTGGTTTGGTTTTGAATATTTCGTGGGCAAATAATTTTCCGGTTCGGCCAAACCCTGTTTGCACCTCGTCAAAAATTAATAGAAGGTCATTTTTTTTACAGAGGGATTTTAAATTTTTTAAATACGAAGGGTCAGGAACATTTACACCCCCTTCCCCTTGAATGGGTTCGACTAATACCGCGCAGGTTTTTTTATTGATTGCTTTTTTGACTGCTTGGATATTGTTGAACGGAACATATTTAAATCCCGGTAATAGAGGTTGAAATCCGGTATGAAATTTTTTCTGGGCAGTTGCAGATAAAGCTCCCAAAGTTCGTCCATGAAAAGAATTATGCATGGTAATAATTTCATTCCGTTCGGGATGCCCCTGGTCGAACGAAAACTTCCTCGCCAACTTTATTGCAGATTCAATGGCTTCTGTACCGCTGTTGCAAAAGAATATTTTGTCAGCAAAACAAAGGGAAGTAAGTTTTTCCGCCAATTGCGATTGTGGTTCAATATGGTATAAATTGGAAACGTGTAGGAGGTTTTCCGCCTGATTTTGGATTGCAGAAACAACGGCGGGATGGCAATGTCCCAAGTTGTCTACCGCAAGACCGCTTACAAAATCTAAATATTGTTTGCCCGCTTTATCCCAAACTTTTGTTCCTTTTCCACGCACCAATGCGATGGGGTAACGACCATAGGTCTGGGCGACATGTTTTTTTGTCAGTAGGGCAATTTTTTCGTTCTTATTCATTTGTTTTTAGGAGGAATTATTAGACCGGAAACTTTATCATAAAAATTTAACGAAAAATATAAAAACCTTTGATACTGTTGAATTTATGAAAGAAAACCAAAAAAGAGCGTTTGTTGTGGATTTCTACTTTACTGGGATGGACTCGTGAAGACTTCTCAGTTTGGATTTAAGTGGATTTTGCCTTTATTGAATCTTTTTTTTCCGCAGAATTGTATATTTTGTAATGGGGAAAGAAGGGGAGGGGGAGAGTATCTTTGTGGCAATTGTTTCGAAGATATTGGTCTTATACAAACCCCGATTTGCTTTACATGTGGAGTGCCCGCAGACATTTCTTATGACTATCCACATGAAGGTTTTTCTTGTGGTGTATGTAGGCAAAGTCCTTATCAGTTTGATCAGGCTCGCTCATTAGGACATTATGATACTGTTTTACGTCAACTGATTCATCATTTCAAATACCAGAAACAATTGGGAGCGTTATCTGATATTGATTGTTTGCTTGAAAAATATTTTTCTGGTTGTGAGGCAGAGTACTCAGATTTTACAGTGTCGCCCATTCCATTGCATTTTAATAAAATGAGAGAGAGAGGTTTTGACCAAGCCTTTTTGTTGGCTCGACAGGTCGCAAGAGTTTTAAGTGCTCCTCTTGAGAGTGCTTTGTTAAGGAGAGTCACGGCGACATCTGCTCAAGCCACAAAAACCAAATCTGAAAGAGCGCAGAATATAAAGGGGGCTTTTGAGGTCAATCGTCCGGAATGGGTCGTTGGTAAAGATGTCTTATTGGTGGATGATGTGTTTACAACCGGAGCAACGGCAAATGAAGCAGCAAAGACCTTGAAGAAAACGGGTGCGGGTAAAGTCTATATATTTACTCTAGGCAGAGTCGTTGTGGGAAAAGGCCTGGATAGTTAATAAAATGCCAAATCACTTTTTATAAGGAAACGGAAAGCTTTATGGATGAAGCAGCTAAAACAGAAAAAATACGTGGCCCGGAATTTCGCAGCAAATATTTTTCTGGCAAGGTATTAGATGTTGGTTGTGGTGATGACCTGGTTGTCCCTAATGCGATGCCTTTTGATAAAGAACAAGGCGATGCTCAGAAAATTCTAGACTATCTCGAACCAAATACGTTTGATTGCGTTCACAGCAGCCATTCACTTGAGCATATGAATGATGTGCCGAAAGCTTTGGAGCAATGGTGGCAATTGGTCAAGCCAGGTGGGGCGATGGTTATTGTGGTTCCCGATGAAGATTTGTATGAACAGGGCGTCTGGCCGAGTTTGTTTAATCGGGATCATTCAGCGACTTTTCGTCTAAATAAGCCGGACTCATGGTCTCCCGTTTCTTATGATTTGGGTAAATTGTGCTCTGCCTTGCTAGGTGCTGAGGTGATTTCTCTGGAGCATCAGGATAGGGGCTACGACCATTCTCTAAAGGGACATGGCATGAGCAAGCAGGGGAAGTTTTTTATGCGGCTGAACCGCTCTATTATCAAAAGGCTGAATAGAAAACAAAAGCTTTTTGAAAAGCTGGGTATGAACTCTCAATCCCTTAAGTATGGAGTTAATTTCATTTCAGTAAAGCTCGGAGCTTTGATTGACCAGACTCTTGAAGACGCAGTGGCTCAAATTCAGATTGTAGTACGCAAAAAAACAGAAGAGTAAAGTTCTTTAGGAGCAAACAATCTTATTTTTATCGAAGCGAGCCCGTAACAAAATACCAGCATAAGATGCTCGCCGCATAGCCCAGACCAATTACGGGAGCCCATTTCAAATGCGACATGAAATTATAGTTTTTCTTTTCAACTCCCATAACGGCAACGCCTGCTGCAGACCCCACGGATAGCAAACTGCCACCTGTTCCGGCAGTCAGAGTGATCAATAGCCATTGATCGAGTCCCATAGCAGGGTCCATTTTTAAGACAGCGTACATTACGGGGATATTGTCTACAATTGCGGAAAGCACACCCACTATGATGTTCGAATATGTTGGCCCCAGGGTGCCATACATGTTTTCGCTGATAAGAGCCAGATAGCCGATATATTGAAGCGCTCCAACGGCAGTTAGAACACCAAAGAAAAATAATAGAGTGTCGAATTCAACACCTTCCACTTTTGTGAAGATATCGAATCGTGGACGATCTCTTCTTTCTTTCGGGACACCCATTTTTTCGAGATGTTTCTGTTCACCCCAGCGTTTTAAGTAATAACCTTTAACCATTAAAAGGCCGAGACCAAACATCATTCCCATAAATGGGGGAAGGTGAAGGAACTGATGAAAAGAAACAGCGGTTGCGATAGTAAAAATACCCAGGCAAATAATGAACTTGGCGCCAGGTTTCATTTCGATCTCTTCGTCACCAGCTTCAGGATGTTCGTCCGGAACAAAAAAGTACATGATTGTAGCGGGAATAATCCAGTTCACGATGGATGGTATTATCAAATAGGAGAATTCCATGGTTTGTACTTTTCCAGAGGTCCACACCATAAGGGTGGTGATATCTCCGAAAGGGCTCCATGCGCCGCCGGCGTTAGCTGCTACGATAATGTTTACAAAAGCCGGAACAATAAATTTCCCATTTCCGTTACTTACTGCTAGAGCAACGGTAGACATGAGTAGAGCGCTTGTCAGGTTGTCTGCAAGCGGAGAGAGAAAGAATGTGATGATCCCGGTGGCCCAAAAAAGTTTTTTGAACCCCAATCCTTTTTTCAGTAGCCATCCTCGAAGGGCTTTAAATACGTTCCTCTCGTCCATAGTATTGATGTAGGTCATTGCCACCAGCAGAAAGAAAAACAGTTCGCCAATTTCTGCAATCAACTCCTTTACGAAATCGTGGGCGTGTCCGCCACCATGCTGCGTTTCATAGAGTCCGATCAAACCCCACATGAAACAACCGATTAAAATAACCGGTTTGGATTTTCGCATGTGGATTTGTTCTTCAAAAATGACCAGAGTGTAGGCCAGACAAAAGCAAATCAGAGAAACATAACCGACCCATGTGACAGTTAGACTATGCATACTGGAGTCCTATTATTTGGGGAAAAATTAAAAGTTTCATAGCAGATATTTGAAAAAGTGCCAAAGACCTGTTCAAATTATTATTTCAAGATGAACGTTGAATGATATAGAAATATTGGAAAAAATACAAGCGTGAGTCTTTGATTTATCAAGAAGATAAAAGTAGCATGCGATTATTTTTTTCGGCAATATTCATTGCAGTCCCTAAAAAGATCTTGGGTTTACGTGTTCCTGAAAAGATTTTAACTTCCTTTTTTTGATTGAAACAGGACTGGAACAGGTGCTTTGCTGGGGCTGGAAAAAGCTTATATATTAATAGTTTGCCTTAATAGTTAGATGCCAACTAATAAGGTTGACTGTTTGTAGATATATGTTAGTATTTTGTTTGATAAGCGGTACCTTGAAAACCTTAATAATTGTTTGATTTTATTGAGTGGTTTGTCTGCAACCCAGTACCTTTTAGAAGGTAAAAAGCTGATTGATGAACGGATGACGGGTCTTTTGCCTCAGGGAAAAGCCTATCCGGAAAGCATTCATGAAGCGATGCGTTATAGTCTTTTGGCTGGAGGGAAAAGGTTGCGCCCCGTGCTTGTAATGGCGGCGTCAGAAGCGGTAGGAGGAGACCGACATTCAGTTCTGCCATTTGCGGTAGCGGCTGAGATGATACACACCTACACCCTGATTCACGATGACCTCCCTGCTTTAGATAATGACGACCTACGGCGAGGAAAACCTACAAACCATAAGGTTTTTGGAGAAGCGACTGCCATATTAGCGGGCGATGCCTTGCTCACGCAGGCTTTTATTGTGATGACCCGTGCGGCGGGAATGGAATCCATTCCACCCGATTGCATCTTAAAAGCAACGCATGAAATGGCGGGTGCTCTAGGTTCTACGGGAATGATTGGTGGGCAGGTAGTTGACCTCGAATCGGAGGGACAACCCATCACAGCGGAAACTCTGGAATATATCCATATTTACAAGACAGGGTTTCTAATCAGAGCTTGTATAAGATGTGGAGGGATTTTAAGCCAGGCGACAGCAGGGCAATTGAATTCCCTATCAAGGTTCGGAGCCCATATCGGGTTGGCCTTCCAAATTATCGATGACATTCTTGATATAACTGGAGATCAAGAAAAACTGGGTAAGGATATAGGCAGTGATCTGACGAAAGATAAGGCCACTTACCCGGCTTTGTACGGCTTGGAAGAGTCAAAGCGAAAAGCCGAAGAATTAGTAGAACAAAGCATTAACTGTTTAAAAGAATTTGATGACCGAGCTGATCCTCTCAGGGAAATCGCACGGTTTTTTGTCCAACGAACTTTCTAACTGGGACCGCCCATGAGTAAGTTACTAAGTAGTGTTGATAGTCCCCAGGATTTAAAAAATATACCTGTTGAAAAACTTCCCGAATTAGCGAGAGAAATCCGTGACATGCTTTTGGATACTATTTCCAAAACCGGGGGTCACTTGTCTTCTAATTTAGGGGTGGTCGAGCTTACAATGGCGATGCATTATGTTTTCAACAGCCCGGTTGATAAATTTGTTTGGGATGTGGGGCATCAGTCCTATGTACATAAATTGTTGACGGGTAGAAAAGACCGGTTTGAAACCATTCGTCAATACGATGGTCTCTGTGGTTTTACCAAACGCGAAGAAAGCGAACATGACCACTGGAACTGTGGGCATGGAGGGACATCCATCTCTGCTGCGCTTGCTTTTGCCAAAGCGCGCGATCTCAAAAAAGAGGATAACGATGTGATTGCTGTCATCGGTGACGGTTCCCTGACAGCGGGAATGGCGTTTGAGGGTCTCAATCATACCGGCCATATTCAAAGCGATATGATTGTCGTGCTAAATGATAATGAAATGTCTATCTCCGCCAATGTCGGAGGCATGTCAGCGCATTTGAGCAAGATCATGACCGGACAGGTCATGCTGAAAATCAAGCAGGAGATCGACCAGCTTCTGCTTGCTGTTCCGGGAATCGGAAAAGAGATTTCCCGATACGCTCACAAAATTGATGAAGCTATAAAAGGTGTGTTCATTCCAGGTCGATTATTTGAAGATCTTGGTTTTCGCTATGTCGGGCCGGTAGATGGCCACGATGTTGAAGCCTTGATCGACACATTTTCTACAGTTAAGGATCTTAAGGGGCCAACTCTTATGCATGTTATTACACGCAAAGGGAAGGGCTATGAACAGGCCGAAGAAAAAGCGGACGTCTGGCATGGTGCTAAGCCGTTTAATGTTTCGACAGGTGAATTCCATAAGAAAACAGCAAACCCGGCATACACTAATGTCTTTGCCGATGCCCTTATAGAACTTGCCAGAGAAGATGAAAAAGTAGTCGGCATCACAGCCGCCATGCCTGATGGAACGGGTATCAGTAAATTTGGAAAAGAGTTTCCAGACCGTACATTTGACGTGGGCATGGCCGAGCAGCATGGTGTTGCTTTTGCGGGTGCATTGGCTATCGAAGGGTTTCGCCCTGTAGCAGCAATTTATTCCACATTTCTACAGAGGGCATACGATCAAGTCGTCCATGATATTTGTTTGATGGATCTTGATGTCACTTTCTGTTTGGACCGTGCTGGAATCGTGGGGGAAGATGGTGCCACTCATCAAGGGCTTTACGACATTGCGTTCTTGCGCACATTGCCCAACATGGTGATCATGGCTCCTAAAGACGAAAACGAATTACGCCATATGCTTAAAACCGCTGTTTACCATAAAGGCCCTGCGGCTATGCGTTACCCGAGAGGTTCCGGTCTCGGAGTTCCTATTGATGCGGAAATGAAAGAACTTGAAATTGGTAAAGGCGAAGTTTTAAAAGAGGGCTCCGATATTGCCATCTTTGCTTACGGTCACACAGTGGATTGGGCAATGACGGTCTCAGCTATGTTTGAAAAAGAAGGCGTCAGTGTTGCCGTAATCAATGCCAGGTTTGCCAAGCCGGTGGATAAAGACCTGATAGTCCAATATGCTAATAGCGCGCGTTGTCTGGTAACGACGGAAGAGCATTCCTTGAAAGGTGGGTTTGGTTCAGCGGTTCTTGAGGCACTTCAAGAAGAACAGGCCATTGTACCTGTTAAATGTATTGGCCTTGATGACATTGTTTTGGAGCACGGTTCCCCCGCTATACAGCGAAAAGACCTGAAGTTGGACCCTGAAGGACTCTTTGAAACTATTATGACTTTTTATGGTTCGGTCGCAGAAATGGCCGCATCTGGAAACGGTAAAAAATGGGTTGCCGGTAACGGAAAAAAAGCGATTATTGGCAACGGAACTAATGGAAACGGTAAAAAACACGATCTCACCGTTAAACAAACTCTGAATGGCTAGAACCTCCCACGTAAAACGCTCTACCAGCGAAACTCAAATTGAAGTTAGCCTGAATCTGGATGGTTCCGGAGTGCAGGATATTAAAACTCCAGTTCCATTTCTTGATCACATGCTGTCACAGTTGGCCAGGCACGGTTATTTTGATTTGACAGTTAAAGCTCAAGGAGATACCCATATCGACTTTCATCATACGGTTGAAGATGTTGGTATCGCAGTGGGGCAAGCTTTTAAAGAAGCTTTGGGAGAGAAAAAAGGCATTCGCCGATTTGCAGAAGCCAGTGTTCCGCTCAATGAGGCTCTGGCCCAATGCGTGGTCGACATCAGTGGTCGCGCATTCTTTGTGTTCAATGTTGAACTGCCAAAAGCAAAACTGGGCGAGTTTGATGTTGAACTGGTCCCCGAGTTTTTTCAAGCATTCTCCGCGAACAGTGGAACAACACTCCATCTGAATTCCCCATACTGGAATAATTTGCACCACGTAACCGAGGCTTTGTTTAAGGCGTTTGCGCGGGCACTTGATGCGGCTTGTTCCATCGATGACCGAACCAGTGATATCCCCTCCACCAAGGGAACCCTTTAGTTGATCGCGATTGTTGATTACGGAATGGGAAATCTCCGTTCCGTGCAAAAGGGATTCGAAGCTGTGGGTGCCGAAACCATCGTCACCAGCGACTCAAAAAAAATACTTTCTGCGAAATCCGTTGTGCTGCCCGGTGTTGGCGCGTTCAAAGCTTGTATGGATAACCTGGAACAGTTTGGTCTTATTGATACGGTAAAAAAATCGGTTCAAAGCGGCAAACCGTTTTTGGGGATTTGTCTAGGATTGCAGCTTCTTTTCAGTCAGGCAGAAGAGTTTGGTTCTGTAGCGGGTCTGGATATTCTCAAGGGCAAGGTGGTGGGCTTTAAAGATATGCAACCGAAATCCGATTCCGGTGATCCACTCAAAATCCCTCATATGGGTTGGAACAATGTGAAGGTAAAAGCTTCTCACCCGCTTTTCGATTCAATTCCTAACGAATCCTATTTTTATTTCGTTCACTCTTACTATGTGGTACCTGACGATAAATCTACGGTTGCGACCACTACGAATTATGGAGCTGATTTTGTTTCCGGAGTCCATCACGAAAACATCCATGCATTTCAGTTCCATCCAGAAAAGAGCCAACAGCTTGGTCTTACTATCCTCAAAAATTTTTCCAGGCTTTCCTAGCATTAACCCCAATATTTCCCCCAAAGGTCTGAGACAGGAATGAGTAAGGAGAGTCATTTCCTGCGAGGCATTTTATTGTCTGCCGCCACTGCCCTGTTATGGGGAGTGCTCCCTATCATCCTAAAAATTTCACTACAAGATTTCACCACGGGCACCATAGCCTGGTTCCGTTTCTCATTAGCTTTTTTGCTATTGGGTATAATTTTGACAGTGAAAGGAAGTCGTCCTTTACAAATTCTTCGAAAGCCACCTTGGATGGGTGTTTTCGGCGGCCTTTGTTTAACAGCAAATTACTATTGGGTCACTTTGGGAGTAGACATCAGTGGGCCATCCAATATGGCGGTGCTGATTCAAACAGCGACTGTATTTCTTGTGCTCGCCGGAGTGTTTGTTTTTCGCGAACGGTTGACGCCGAGACAGATTATAGGAATGTTTATCGGCGCAGCGGGGTTGACCTTGTTTTTCCTGGATCAGCAAAGCCGGGTGGCGATGACTGGAGAGTATTATTTTGCTGATTTCCTGATAATCATGGCAGCACTGGTGTGGGTGGGGTATATGATCTCGCAAAAATTTCTTAGCCGAGATCACGGAGCCCAGACTTTAAACTTTCTTGTTTATGCCGTCGCTACTATTGTGCTTTTAGGAGGCGTCGAGTGGGCGGAGTTTTTCTCAGCAGGTTTTAACGCATGGTGGGCTCTCATTTTCTGTGGCATCAATACCTTGCTGGCCTACGGTGCTTTAGCCGAAGCGGTGAAATATCTACCTTTGGCAATTATCAGCGTTATTATCTCTCTCAATCCGTTGATCACTCTGATCGGAATGAAAATATTACCGGCGATGGGGTTTGCAAATCTACAGCCCGACCCAGTCGGCATGGTGGGTTATTTTGGGGGAGCGATCGCTGTCACCGGCGTGATTCTGGTGGTCTACAGGTCGAATGCTTAAGAGAGCATTTTCTGTTAAGTTTTAACTCCGGTTATCACACCTGTAGGCATGGCTTCGACTCGGAAATAGCGAATATCGGAAATCCCGGCTCCCTTAAGCCAATTGATTTTTTCATGGACCGGGTGTGCCCGTCCTCCCTCAGTCAGCATGCCTATATTGAGGCTGAACAACGTATCGTCTAAGGGGCCTGTCTGGTCTTCATCGGTGCAGAAGCCGTGCAGTACGATACGTCCTCCCGGTTGTAGGGCTTTTGCCGCTTTCGTCACCAAAGTTTTCCCCATATCGGCATCATACATATGAAGAATATTAGCCATCAGTAACAGGTCGTATTGCGAATCCCCAAGCTCATCTTTATGGAAATTGCCTGACTGTGTTCCAATGCGTTCTTCAAGTCCATATTTTTCGATATAGTTTTTAGCCACCTCTAATACAGGGGGGATATCAAATATTGTTGCCTTTAAATGCGTATGTAGTTTGCACCATTCCAAAGCATAGGTTCCTGGTCCGCCTCCCACATCCAACATGTTCTTTGCGTCTCCAATGGGGATTTCGCGAGCAATTTTCCAGGTGGCTTTGAGTGCCTTGTCGTGCATGGCATCGGTAAAAGCACGCATTTTATGTGGATCGCCTCCCAACATTTCCATAATGCTCTTTATGAGGATTCCAGATTTGATAAACGTGGCCAATTGCCCCCAAACGGGGTAGAGGTCGGCAGAAAGTTGAATCCACTGTTGCATCGAATGACTGCCGCCTGTGAGAAGATAATCCTGTGCTGCTTGGGGTAAATGGAATTGGTTATTTTCTTTGGTAATTATTTCAAGCGAAGTGAGGGCATTGAGCAACCTTTCTGTTGCTTCCGGGTCGAGATTCAGATGGATGGCAACTTGTTGGGCCGAAGTGGGTTGCTTGAGCTGGTCGAATACTTTTAATTCGTTGGCAGTGATGACCACGCAGGCCGGTTGGTAGCCTTGCAATATCTTTCCAAGTAGTTTGTCTATTTCCATTTTATCCATCAAATAAGTTGAAAGGTTTTACCGCTAAAATTCTTTTTCCAGGAAAAAACGCATAAAACTTTCCGAGTTTTGATCGAATCCCTGAGAATATCCCAACTTAAGTAGCATATGTTCCGGCAGACTAAACCATACTTGAGGGATGATCGATCCTTCATTTTTGAAGGTATTGTATTTAACCTCGGTTCCAATACTAAAAGCTTCTTCCCAAGAATATCTCAAGGCGAAAGCGGGAATGAATTCACTGGGTGCAGATTTAAAATGAATTTTTAAAGGAAGGTTCAAAGTGAAATTAAGTTTCTCAAAATCTTTGGATAAAATGAGCCGTGGTTCCACCTCATACTCATCAGAATCATTTTCAACACTTTCAACTTCGAATTCTGTGGAAAAAGAAATATCAATTGGTTTTTCCCCTTCTTCGAACAATCGATAGCGAAATTCGGCAAGAGCCGAATCAAACCCTGACTCCACCAATAATTTTCCATTGATCATGAATCGTTCTGACAAACCATATTCGATAGCGAAAATGTGGCGGGTAAACTTATCACTCGGCTCGGGCCGGTCTCCATAATCAAAGCCATATTCAAGCTCGATTTCCCCTTGTTCTAAAGTTTCGTAGACCAGGGTTTCATCGATAAAATCATCACGGTGGGCTTGCGCTGAACAGGTCAATATTAAAAAAGAAAAAACTATGGAGACTTTTAAAAAGAAACTAATGTTAGGATTTCTTTTATTTTTCACGGGTTGTCAGTATCCGCAGGTTAACGATTGCGGTCTTTAATCGCTCGATCGATTTCGCGATCCGCTTCCTGTTTCTTAAGTGTCGCACGTTTGTCGAATAATTTTTTTGCCTTGGCGATTCCTAGATCCACTTTTGCCTTGCCGTTTTTGAAATATATTTTCAAAGGCACCAGAGTGCAGCCTTTTTCCTGGGTTTTTCCGATAAGTTTATTGATCTCTTTTTTGTGCAATAACAATTTGCGTTTCCGCATGGGATGATGGTTGAACTGGGTGGCGGGTGTATAAGGGTCGATATGCAAATGGTTCAACCAGGCTTCTTCGCCATTAATAGTGGCGTAGCTGTCGACTAAATTGGCTTTGCCATTTCTCAGTGATTTTACTTCGGTGCCTCTTAGAACCAGCCCGGCCTCAAATGTGTCTTCGATGGTGTAGTTGTGGCGCGCCTTTTTGTTTTGGCAGACGATTTTTATGCCTTCTGTTTCGTGTCTTGTCATAGGGACTATAGTTTTAAAAGATAAACTCGAATGTTCTTCCGGGCTGTGGAAATTTTAAGGTCAGATATGTTTTATTTTAATTTAAGAGTGACTGACTGTCCTGTCTTAAGTTTGAGCTTATTTTTCGCACTGGCTTCACGGCTGAAAATTTCAACTTGGTTCCAGCTATTCAGAATAGCTCCCGGTTCACCTATGTTGACTTGATAATAACCGGTGACCAGTCCATGTATTTTTTCTTTGCCGACTCGGAGAACTATTTTATCTGATGTAGAAAAGGTTTCGTCGATTAAATCTGCCGATATGTTTGTGGTGGCATTGCCGAAGTGGTCAATATAGATGATTTCTCCTTCGATTTGTTGATTTTTCTGGGTGGCTTCTTGCATATTTAGAAGAGTAGGTTTAATTAAGCGCGGACCCATTTTAGAGGGGGCAACCCCGTTGGCAATCCAGGCCGCTGCTGGTGCAAACAGGTCTCGTCCATGAAACGTGTTGGAAATATTTTTCAGAAAATATTTTGGATTGTTTAATTCATAGACTTTGGATTTTTGATCGAAAGCCGAGGTGAGTACGCCATTGTCTGGGCCGATGAATGTCTGAAATTGGGATTGTACAACGATAGGTTTTTTCCCCACCGAACCTCGACCCTCTGCAACCAATGAAAGATTTTGGCTTTTGGATTTAGTGGTTGTTTTTTTCGTTTTACTGGGCTTGTTCATTTCTGGTCCACCGACTCCAGGATCTACAACAACAATGTGGATAGTTTTTCTAGGATACCAGGGGTAGGTAGCATTCAGTACTCTGGCGGCCTGTAAAATATTTTGGGGTTCTATATTATGAGTGATATCAACGATGCGTGCATCGGGTTCAATATTCAAAATGACCCCTTTCATGATGCCTGCGAAAGGATCATCCAGCCCGAAGTCGGTGGTGAGTGTTATGAGAGGACGCATCCTTCTACGTTATCTCCTGAGATCTTTTGCAGAGTTATGGGGGTAAGGCTGTTTTTTAACGGGTCGGGCCCATCCAGGCTGATAGGAATATAATTGTCTGTGTGGCCTTTAAGTTTCCCGCTTTTTCTATCGCGCTGATTTTCTATGAGTACCGTTGCGGTTTTATTGAGGAATTTGTTTTTAAATTCCAGACCCTTTTCTGCGACCAGTTGAGTGAGAATTTTATTCCGTTCTTTTTTAATATTTCCAGGGACATCATCTTTATAGTCATTCGCTTCGGTTCCGCGCCTTGGAGAATAGCAGAATACATGCAGATAAGAGAAAGGAAGTTCTTCAATTAGCTTGCGGGTGTTTTCAAATGCGCTATCGGTTTCTCCGGGAAACCCCACGATGACATCCGCTCCCAACCCCAGGTTAGGAATAGCGTCAACAGCGCGATGGACAACATCAATATATTGCTCGCGCTTGTAGTTTCGGCGCATTCGTTGCAATACACCATTGTCGCCACTTTGTAGAGGGATATGCAAATGCGAGCAGATTTTTTCTGATTCTGCTATGAGCCGAATTAAGTCGTTATCGATCTCCATAGGATTGATCGAACTCAAGCGAACCCGGAAGTCTCCGGGCAGTTGCATAATGTCTTTAACGAGAGAAGAAAAGGTTTCTCCTGTGTCCATTCCCCAGGTTCCAAGATTGATTCCTGTTAGCGTGATCTCTTTAAAACCGGTGTTGATAGCTTCCTGGACATTGCTAAGAATATTTTCTCTTTGATCGCTGATGGATTTCCCGCGCGCTCGTACTACAGTGCAAAACGAGCATTTTTCATCGCAGCCTGTTTGAACTTTTATAAAAGCTTTGGTCATTCCTTGGAAATTTTTGACCGGGATCGTTCTGAAAATTCTTTTTCTATGGATGTCCGACATCACGATTTCGGTGGCATCGGATTTTTGCCAGGGGCCGTTTAATAGTTTACTTTTTAGTAGATTGGCAATTTCCAGCTTGTCAGCATTCCCAAGGACCACATCCAGTCCTTGTAATTCTGCGGCTTCTTCTGGATTCAACTGTGCATAACATCCGGTGAAGATAACCAGGGCATCGGGATTGAGTGCAAGAGATTTTTTTACTGCCTGGCGAGAGCTGGTATCACTTTTTTGGGTCACAGTGCATGTGTTTATCACGTAAGCATCTGCCTTTTCCCGTTGCCCAACCATGACAAACCCTTCTTTTTCAAGAAGCGTTTGCATTTCTGCGGTATCGTGTTGGTTGGTTCGACACCCTAATGTGATACAGGAAACTTTCATGCGCTATTAGAAAAAATTGAAAATACAGTTGTGAATTTTAATTATCTTTTATCTTAGACCAGAGCGTGGAAATTTAGCAACCTGTAATTATGTGACTTTAAAAGGGAAACAAGTCCTCGCTTGACCGGGTTAGTGGAGTTTGCTAATATCCACGCAATCAAGCCACGCCAAGCCCTGGGGAGGACGCCGCGTTATTTTCCTGGGATAATAATGAATTCTCCAAATATGCAGAATACTCAAAAAAAAGTTCACACATTCCTAGAAAAATGGCTCGACAAATCCATAAAGCAGTATGTCGGTGCGATGGATGAAAAAAACAACGGCCACCTCCACGAATTAATCATGGGAGGCATTGAAAAACCGCTTGTTGAGATCGTTTTGAAAGAAACCAATGGCAATCAGACACAAGCTGCAAATATCTTGGGAATAAACCGCAATACCTTGAGAAAGAAGATCGCGGAATACGAAATTACATGCAAGAGCAAGACCTAGCCGTTATCATTCTTGCAGCGGGTAAAGGCACCCGCATGAAGACCCCTCTCGCCAAAGTTCTTATCCCTGTAGCTGGAAAACCCACACTCGAATATGTGCTCAATGTAGCCGAAAGATTAAAACCCTCTAGAACTATTGTTGTTGTGGGGCATCAGGCAGACCGTGTTCAGGAAATGTTTTCTAATCGGAATGTTGAATTTGTGCTCCAAAAAGAACAGCTCGGTACCGGGCACGCAGCTCGCCAAACGGAGACGGCGTTAGCGGGTTTCGAGGGCAATATTCTTATCTTATGTGGCGACATGCCTTGTATAAAAGCTGAAACACTGGAGCAATTGCTTGCTCAACACAAGGGAACAGCAGCAAAATGCAGCGTTCTGACTCTTAAAAGTAAGGGCAGACACGACTTCGGTCGCATTATCCGCGATGCACAGGGTGGTTTTTTAAGGATTGTGGAACAACGGGATGCTTCGGCCGAGGAGAAAAGGGTTGACGAATTCAATTCCGGGGTATATTGTTTTGATAAGAGATTGTTTTTTAAAGCTTTATCCTGCATCGGCAATAGTAATGTTCAGGAAGAATTTTATTTGACCGATACATTAGAATACTCAATGAAGAGTGGGTTCCCCGTGGCATCGGTGCAGACAGAGGATACCGATGAGATACTCGGGATAAATTCTCCCGATGACCTAAAGCGTGCAGAACAGTTGTTGGACAATTAAGACCCACCCGAAAAAATAGAGCGTTTCCTTTCCAACCGGAATTTTCTAAATGAAAGCTATTATTTTAGCTGGAGGTAAAGGCACACACCTTACTCCTTTTTCAGACACACGGCCGCAACCGATGATTGGTGTTGCGGGTCGTACCATTCTTGATAATTCTCTGGAGTTGTTAAAAAGTTCGGGAATCAATGACATTTTTGTTGTTGTCGGACATAAGAGAGAAAAGTTGATTGATGCTCTGCAAGAGCATGATCATGATGGACTGAATATTCATTATGTAGAACAAAAGCAAAGCCGCGGAATTGGCCATGCTGTGATGCAGGTAAAAAGTAAAATTTCTCCCGGAGAATATTTTCTGCTTTTGTATGGTGATATTCTTACTGCGGACAATATCTTCACCAAGATTCAGCAATCCTTTCACGCATTCAAAAGTTCTGTGGCTTCAATCTGTTTGCCGCCTTCCAATCAGCAGTTTGGGAATGTTTTCCTAAATGCGCAAATGGAGATCACGAAATTAATTGAAAAACCGAAAAGCAATAATCTTGGCAACTATGTTCTAGCCGGAGTATTCATTTTGCCAGCCTCATTTTTCCAGTTGTTGGAATCGAATGGGGGGTCCATGGAAAAAGCCCTAAAGAAAATGGTGGCCGGTGATGGTTTGCGTGCATCAATGTGGGAAGACGAGTGGCTTGATGTGGTCCACCCCTGGGAAATATTAACAGCTAATAAAATGATAATGGATTCTTGGGAGCAATCTTCCATTGCAAAGACTGCGACCCTGGAAGCCAATGTAACGTTGCAGGGAATTGTCAAAATTGAAGAGGGTGTATTGATTAAAGCAGGTGCGGTGATTGAAGGACCTTGCTCCATTGGTCGTGATAGTTATATTGGCAACAATTCTCTTATTAGAAGCTATACCTCTCTCGGAAAAAATTGTGAAGTAGGGAGTGGAGTGGAATTAAAAAACTGCGTTGTGATGGACAATACACAAATCGGAAGACTTTCTTTTATTGGCGACAGTGTTTTGGGAGAAAATGTCGATATCGGCTCTGGCTGTATGACAGTAAACCGCTCTGTCGATTGGAAACCTATTTCCGTTAAAAATGGGAAAGGCCCTGTTCATACAGGCATGTCCAAGCTGGGTGCCTTTCTTGGTGATGGCGTGGTGGTCGGCGCTGGAAATATGATTCAACCGGGTACGGTGGTGCATTCGGGGAAAATTATTCCCGCCTGCTATTCCGTAACTCATAAACAGTAGATAAATATGTGCGGAATCAGCGGAGTGGTTGGGCTGAACAATATATCTGACCTTCTTTTTGAGGGCATCAGAAATCTGGAATACCGTGGTTATGATTCCTGCGGTGTGGCTCTGATGAACAAAACCCATCTTATAATTAAAAAAGATATAGGTGGGGTAGAAGAATTTTATCGTAAGCATAATGTTCTTCAGCAAAAAAGTAATATTGGAATAGCTCATACACGCTGGGCAACGCACGGAAAAGTAACTAAAGGTAATACCCACCCCTTCACATCTCGCGATGGTAACTTTGCTGTTGTTCATAACGGCATCATTTCTAACTATCGCCCATTAAAAGATAAACTTGAAAAAGAAGGTTATAAGTTTTCATCAGAAACTGATACCGAAGTAATCGCACACCTGCTCGAGAAATTTTTTAAAAGAAGCAGGAATCCTGAAAAAGCATTGCTGAAGACCCTGAACCTGATTGAGGGAACTTTTGCCTTAGCATTTATCTGCACCTATCTTCCCGGTCATATATTTTGTGCCAAGCGTGAATCGCCTTTAATGCTGGGGATCGGTGATGAAATAAAGTTCGTTGGCTCTGATTTCAATGCTTTTATAGACCATACCAAAAATGCGGTGATTTTAGATGATGGGGAATACGCTATTCTTTCGCGAGACTCTTATGTGGTTAAGAGTATTCTCAACGAAGAAGAAATTACAAAACCCATTACAAAGATTGAATGGGACAGTGAGACATCTAAAAAAGGCGGATATCCTCATTATATGCTCAAGGAAATTTATGAGCAGCCTCAGACTATTTCCAATGCTCTCGATTTAGAGCCCTCCGGTCTTGATGATGTCGTCGATATGTTTGACAAAGCAGAATCCTCCTATTTTCTGGGAGTGGGCACCACATTTTATGTCGCAAAATATGCGCAATATATCTTTTCTGAGTTGGCGCAGAAGTTTATCCCTCCCATCAGTTCTGATGAGTTTTTAAGTCTGGCAAATATAAATAAGAAAAGTCTGGTATTTGCAATGTCGCAATCGGGTGAAACTTTCGATACGCTTTCAGCTTTGAAATATTCGCAATCGAAAGGTGCTAAAACAGCGGCAGTGGTGAATGTGATGGGTTCTTCTATTTCTCGAATGGTGGATAAGGTTATTTTGCAAGGATCAGGGCCTGAGATATGTGTCATCAGTACCAAAGCGGCGTTGTCTCAAATGGTAGTTATGACTCTGCTAGCTATGAAACTGGGATTAAAGAATAAAGTGATTTCCAAAAAAGCCTATCAGGAAAATTTAAAATCCTTAAAAGAACTACCCGCAATCATTCAAGGGATCTTAAATGAGCGCTCGGGTTTTATCCATCGCATTGCAAATAAATATTGTAAGAACAAAAACTGGCTCTATCTGGGGCGCGGAATATATTATCCCATTGCTTTGGAGGCCGCTTTGAAAATGAAGGAAGTGGCTTATGTGCATGCTGAAGGAATGCCGGGAGGTTTTCTCAAGCATGGTACGCTTGCTATGATTGATGATGATATTTCCTCCATTGTTTTCGTACCGCCAAAAGAGAAAAAAGATTTATATCAATCTACAATGCATAGCATTGAGGAAATACGCGCCCGATCTGGATTTGTCCTGGGAATTCATTTCACCGGGCAGAGGAAAAACCACGATTTGTTTAGCGAAGAGTTGATTCTTCCCAATGTTCCCACGCTGATTGCCCCCCTGATTCAACTTGTTATTGGTCAGTTGTTTGCTTATTTTACGGCTACATCCCTCAAGAGAAATGTTGATAAGCCTCGTTCTCTGGCAAAATCTGTAACTGTTGGATAAATTATAGAACTATTTTATTGCCAGGGTTCTTTACCGTCTGCTACATTACCCCTTCCTTTTTTTCACTCTATTTAGGTTTATTTATGTCTAACAGAATTTTGAATAGCGCCTTGACCATTGCAGGGTCCGATTCGGGAGGTGGTGCGGGTATTCAGGCAGACCTGAAAACTTTCTCTGCCCTCGGTATCTTTGGTAAAACCATTATTACCTCTGTAACATCACAAAACTCTTTTGGTGTGCAATCTACCTACGACTTGCCGGTCAAGGTGGTTGAACAACAATTAAATGCTATCTCAGAAGATAAGAAATGTCAGGCTGTAAAAACGGGAATGCTGGGTAACGAAGAAACGGTCCTTTTGACTGTAAAAATGATTAAGAAGAGCCGATTGAAAAATGTTGTTGTCGACCCGGTCATTTTTTCCTCTTCGGGTAAGCGTTTGTTAACTCAAGGTGGAGTAGAATCGCTTAAAGAAAAATTACTTCCACTGGCCTCCTTAGTGACACCCAATATAAAGGAAGCTGAAATACTTTCCGGGATAAAAATTAAAAATGAGTCGGATAGGAAGAGGGCAGCTAAAGCAATTTTAAAATCCGGTGTGCGCGCTGTTTTGATTACCGGTGGGCATCTCAAAGGAAACCCTGATGATTTATTGCTGGATAATAAAGGGATCAAAATATTTCCATCCGAGCGTTTTTCAAAAACAGATATTCATGGCACTGGTTGCGTGTTCTCAGCAGCGCTAACGGCAGAATTGGCAAATGGAATACCCCTGCGAGAAGCAGTGCAAAATGCAAAGGAATATATTGGTCAGGCGATTCTAGGTAGTGTGGCATCGGGTAACGGTGTTTCATGTGCTGACCCCCTTGCCGCAATGTGTCGGGAAATTGAAAAATCGAAATCCCTTTGTGATATAGAAAAAGCCCTTGAAATTTTTAAAAAAGAGCGGATCGGTAATTTGGTTCCGGAAGTTCAGACAAATATCGGATTAGGATTGAGTAACGCAAAAAGGCATGAAGATGTTCTGGCTATTCCTGGACGCGTTATAAAAAATGGAGAAGATATTTTTACTGGATCTCGTCCACAGTTTGGGGGGTCTCGCCATGTTGCCAATATTGTATTGACCGTAATGCAGCACGACCCTGAAATGCGGGCGGTAATAAATATAAAGTATACAGATGCTCTGCTACGAATCTGTAAGAAGTTGAAGTTTAAAATTGCTTCTTTTGATCGTGCAAAGGAGCCAAAGAAAGTGCGGGTTCGTGAAGGGTCTTCGCTTGAATGGGGGACGGAAAAGGCCATAACAGGTTATGGCTCTGTTCCTGACATTATTTATGATCTGGGTGGAATCAGAAAAGAAGAGATGATTCGGGTTATTGCTGAAGATATGGAATCTCTGGTTGAGAAGGTTCTGGCTATCCACCGCTTATACAAAAAAGAAGCGTGAAAGAACTGTTAGCTTATAGCAGCGTTTTGTCTACCAGAATTTCGGCGCCAGCTTTTAAATTGTCGACCCACTCCTGAAAAGCCTGGCGACTTTTTCCAATTTTGATTTTGTTTGTAATTTGTTTGATTTCCTCACTACCTGGTGCACCGGCTTTTTCTATGTCTGCCAATTTGTAGAGATAATAGCGGTTGCGGACTTTTGCGGAACTGAAGTCTCCGGTTTTCATGCTAAAGGACTTTTCTTTGATTTGTTCTATGTTGCCAATGCCTGGAATTGATTCAACTTTGCTGTAGAAGGGCGTGTTTCGAACGCTAAGGTCGTAACCCTCGACTATTTTTTCAAGGTCCTTTTCTTTGGCTAGGTTTTCTTTTAGCTCTTCAAATTTTTTCAAAGTAGCGGCTTCATCATTGGTTTCTATTAAAGCTTCTCTCGCCTTTTCCTCAACTTCGCTCAATTCAGGGATGTACGCAGGCTTGTCTTCAACCACTTTTAAAATGTAAGAAACTTCTGGAGTAATAATAGGTTCGCTAACTTTGTTCTTTTCAATACTAAAGGCAGTGTTGAAAAACTCGGGTTGACTGCCAATTTCAGGGATAATATGGTTTTCTCTGGAAAAGAAAGGGGTTTGTGCCGTCTGTAAGTCATGGCTTTGAGCCGCTTTGCTTAAGCTTCCATCTTGTTGTGCGGATTGATGAGCTCGTTTAATAATTCTTTTTACCCGCTGTCTGGCTTTAATTTCTTTTAAGGCCTGAATGATTTCATCTTTGACTTCGGAAAGCGGTTTTATCCTTTTTTTCTCGACGCTTTCGAGCTTGATAATGTGATAGCCAAAAGGACTTAAAACCGGTTTACTAATCTCGCCTGGTTTTAGTTTGTCGAGTGCTTTTTCAAATGCAGAGACCATTGTTCCTTTGGGAAACTCTCCAAGACTTCCGCCATTAGCACCTGATGCTGGGTCGTCTGAAAACTTTTTAGCCACCTCACCAAAATCGGCACCTTTATTAATTTTCTCTAAGAGCTCATTCGATTTTGTTTTGGCCTTTTCTTCCGCTTGTTTCTGCTTTTCCTCGTCGGATATCTCACCCTCAATGTCTAAAGGTTTCAAGTGTGTGAGGATATGGCTAGCCGTGTATTTTTTCTTAACATTAAAGCTGGCTATCTTAGTATTATAAAAGTCTTCTATGTCTTCTTCCCTGGGTTCAATTTGCGCCTGATATTTTTTAGGTTCTATTTTTATGTATTCGACGCGGATTTGCGGGGGAATTTCAAACTTAGTTTTGTTTGCCTGGAAATAGTCTTTCAAGGCTTGGTCGGTTATTTTTGATTTGGATTTAAAGTGGTCGCTTGTGAATCTTACGTACTCCAGCTTCACCTTGCTTTCTTGACTGCTATACTCTTCTATAATTTCTGATTTTGATGCCTTGGAATGTGTGCGAAAGATTTTTTCCAGTTTGTCTAGTAAAAGGGTTTCGCGTTGTCCTTCTTCAAATTCTCCGGGGGTTAATTTTTGGCTTTTTATGTAATTTCTATAGGCTGCGTCATTGAACTTGTTGTTGCTCTGAAATGCCGCCAATTTTTTAATATAAGAAATAACTTCTTCGTTGCTTACCTGAATATTTTGTTTTTCTGCTTCTATGAGAAGAATCTTTTTCTGGATCAAGGCTTCCAAAGCCTGGTTTTTTAAATCCAACTTTTTAATCATGTCATTAGAAAACTGGTTTCTAAATTGCTGACGATAAAAGTCTACCAGGTTGTTAAAGGTTCGTTCGTATTCACCTTGCAGGATTTTTTTTCCATCTACTGAGGCGATGACACCGCCTCCACCGCTGGTGGATCCCCCCATTCCCCATGAATAAAAAATTGTGCCAACAAAAGCAAAAATAATTAACCAGAGGATGGATTTAATCATCCATGAATCAGCGTGCTCGCGAATTATACTTAGCATTAAACCATCCCAGACGTGTTCGTTTATAAAGCCCTTTATACTATAAAAGGCCAAAGAGAATCGCAAGGCATTATTATGTAATTGTTTTCCCTTATGAGTGCTCCAACCAAATATTCCCAAAGTTATTAACAGAGGGGGGCCTTGTCTATGTAGAAGTGGCTTTTGTCTTGCAATTCATGCGACCCCTTGTTATAAAGTAAGTTGAGAAAAAACAATTAGTTACATAACTAAACTGAAACTAAAAGAAGGTAGTTACAGTGTTAAATTTATTTTGGGATTTGTTTTCAAACGATTTGGCGATTGATTTGGGGACGGCTAATACTTTAGTGAACGTCAAAGGGCAGGGAATTGTTTTACGAGAACCTTCAGTCGTTGCTATTAATAGTGCCACTAAAGAAGTGATGGCTGTAGGAGAAGAAGCCAAGCAAATGCTTGGAAGAGCTCCGGGAAGTATTACAGCTATTCGCCCTATGAAGGATGGTGTCATTGCGCATTTCGAAGTTACAGAGAAAATGATCAGTAACTTTATCCGTAAAGTCCATAACAATAGAAAAACATTAGTTCGTCCCAGAGTTGTTATCGCGGTCCCATCGGGAATAACCCAGGTTGAAAAAAGAGCGGTAAGAGATTCCGCAGAATCTGCTGGCGCTCGTGAAGTTTTTCTGATTGAAGAACCCATGGCCGCCGCTATTGGAGTAGATCTTCCTGTTCAGGAACCTACAGGGAATATGATAATCGACATAGGTGGTGGAACAACGGAAGTGGCCATTATTTCCATGTCTGGAATTGTTTTCAGCAGGTCGGTGCGAATTGCCGGTGATGAAATGGATGAAGCAATAGTAAACTATGTTAAGAAAAAATATAACCTTTTGATTGGTGAACGAACAGCTGAAGAAGTAAAAATCTATCTTGGTTCTGCCCATCCATTAAAGAAACGTATGACGATGGAAGTGAAGGGTAGAGACTTAGTCGCTGGTATTCCTAAAACACTAATTATTTCTGACGAAGAAATTCGAGAAGCGCTCACCGAAACTTTCGGGACGATTGTTGAGGCTGTAAAAATTGCTCTGGAACGTACACCTCCAGAGTTGGCTGCCGACATTGTTGATAAAGGAGTTGTGGTTGCTGGTGGCGGTTCACTAATAAAAGGTTTAGATGTCTTGCTTAAAGAAGCTACAGGTCTGCCAATAACTCTTGCGGCGGACCCTCTTTCAGCAGTAGCATTAGGGGCTGGTAAAGTACTGGCCGATCCGAAGTTGCTGAGAAAGGTTACCATTTAGCAGTGCCCAACAAGGGACCCAAAGGAAGAAAAAATATAATTCTGGTTTTTTCCATTTTACTGTTTTCTTTGGCTTTGATGAGTTTGAATGCCAAACAGGAAAAAGAAATTTCCTTCCTCGATTCATTTGCGGGCCTCCTTCTTTCCCCATTTCAAAACCTCCTCACACAAACTGTTCAAGGCATTTCTGATGGGATCAATCATTATTTTGATCTTGTTGATGTGTCTAAAGAAAACGAGCAACTTCAACTGGAAGTGGAGCGGCTCGTCAATGAAAAAAATGATCTGATCGAACGAATTTCCCGTCAAAAACGTCTTGCTGGTTTAATGGCCTACCAGGATGTCCGAAAGAAGAAGTCACTGGTAGCTTCTGTAATTGGTAGAGACGCAACGCAATGGTCTAAAGTTGTTTTTATCGATAAGGGAACGCGAGATGGTGTGGAAACTCATTTTGCTGTGGTGACTAATTCCGGTGTCATTGGTCAGGTTATTCATGCGGGGCACACGACTTCTAAAGTTTTATTAACCATTGATTCACGTAGTGCGGTAGATTCTATTTTCCAGGAAAGCCGTGTTTCGGGGGTTGTTGTTGGTACGGGTGAAGAACACTGCATTGTAAAGTTTGTTCCGAACACCGCTGACATTAAAGTCGGCGACCGAGTCCTCTCTTCAGGGTTGGGTGGAATATTTCCTAAAGGGCTGATAGTTGGAACGGTTTCTCAAGTTGTCAAAAAAAAACAAGGATTGTTTCAGGAAATCCTACTTACTCCTAGTTCGGATTTGTCCAGGTTGGAGGAAGTCCTTGTTTTCCTTTCTTAATACATAACATGTATTACGTTGCCCAAATTCTAATTGTTGTCATTTTATTTTCAATCCAAACCACTTGGTTGGAAATCTTTTCCATTGGGGGAGTGGTTCCAGACCTTGCTTTAATTTGGGTGGTTTATTGTGGGGTCCATTGCTCACGGTCAATGGGTATTGGATCCGGTATTGCGACTGGGATATTGCAGGATAGTCTTTCCGGAGGACTGCTGGGTGTTAACACTTTGTCGAAAAGTTTTATTGGTTTCTTTTTTTCTGCTCTAAAAGATAAGTTTTTTGTTGAAGGTGTGATCCCCATTGCATTTTTTCTGATTTTATCTTCTTTGTTTGATGGTTTGGTGTTTTATTTTTCTATGAATACTGTTCTGGAAGGGGAGGTCGCACCTAGCTTTTTCTACCAGTCATTGCCTGCATATAGTATTTATAATGGAGCAATAGGGCCGGTTTTATTTTTAGTCTTGAATAGGGTCAATAGCTGGTTAAAGTTGAAAACGGGTAATCCTCATATGACTCGAGCTAATTAAATATGTTTCGCTACGGTACAGAAACCAACGACACAATTAAAAAAAAGATTCGGGTCTTTGCCATTCTGGTGATTTTCGCGTTTCTTTGTTTGTCCATGCGAATTTGGTATTTGCAAATTTTAAAATGGCAATATTTAACCGGTCTTTCAGAAAATAATCGGGTGAGAATGGTAAGTCTTCCGGCTTATCGGGGGGCAATAAAAGATCGAAATGGAGAAACTCTCGTTAGTATTCGGCCTTCATTCAACCTTTATATAACCCCTGAAGATGCCAGCGATGCAGAATCTTCTCTTGATTTGCTCGCAAAAAAAATAAAATTTGATCGCGACGAGTTAAAGAAGAACATTCGCAAGGAAAAATCTTTTAAGGATATTTTGATCAAAGCGGACATTGCCCGCGAGGAAGTCGCATTTGTTGAGGAAAATAATATGCGTCTCCCTGGAATAAAGATTAAAGCAGAGCCATTAAGGAATTATGTTTATCAAGAATTAATGTCTCATGCTCTTGGGTATCTGGGAGAAATTTCTAAATCCACTCTGAAGAGTTTCAATAGCTCATCCTATAGCCAAGGTGACTTTGTTGGGAAAAATGGATTAGAAAATGTCTTTGAGTCAACATTAAAAGGTGAAAAAGGGCACAAAGAAGTTGAAGCTGATGTTTCTGGAAGGGAGCTTAAAACTTTGCGTAAATTACCTTCTGGAAGTGGTAATAATTTAATTCTTACGCTTGATGTGAAGATTCAGCAGGAACTTGAAAAAGCGATGGTCAGCACTCCTGAAAAAGTCATGAACGGATCGGTCGTTGTGATGAAAGTGCAGACAGGAGAGATTCTAGCTATAGCCAGTAAGCCCTCCTTCAACCCAAATGAGTTTGCGGCAGGGATAACACCCGAAAATTGGAAGAAGTTAATAAATGATGAAATGCATCCCCTGCAAAATCGATCTATCCATAGCCAATATCCTCCCGGCTCGGTATATAAAATTGCTGTGGCTTATGCTGCTTTGGAGGAAGGGGTGGTCAATCCAGAAACAACTATTTACTGTCCCGGACATTTTAAACTGGGTCGTGGTAGGTATCGATGCTGGAAGAAGCGAGGCCATGGGGCTGTGAATCTGCACGATGCCTTAGTGCAGTCGTGCGATGTTTATTTTTATACTGTAGGTCACAGAATGGGTATCGACACTCTGGCAAGTTATGCTAAAAAACTTGGTTTTGGCATGCCTACAGGTTTGGGGTTGAGTCGGGAGAAAAGTGGCCTTGTTCCAAGCACCAAATGGAAATTAAAAAACAGGAAGGAAGCCTGGTTGTTGGGAGAAACTATTTCTGCTTCCATTGGTCAAGGGTATAACCTGGTTACTCCCTTGCAACAGGCAAACATGATGGCTGCGGTCGCAAATGGAGGAATGTTACTTAAACCCTATCTTGTAAAACGAATTGAAGAGCCTGGTGGCAAAATAATTAAAGAGTTTTTTCCCAAAATTAAAGGAAGAATTACTGGCAACCCCGAGAATATGGAAATCATCCGAAACGCCTTGCGCGATGTGGTAAATGGAACCCGAGGGACGGGTAAGAAGTCTCGGTTAAAGGACGTCGTTGTCTCAGGAAAGACGGGAACTGTTCAGGTGGTTCGAATGAAATCCAATGAAGAACTGGAAAAGGGGGAAGAGATTCCCTATAAATATAGAGATCATGCCTGGTTCGTTGCGTTTGCTCCCTATGAAAAGCCAGAAATCGCGGTAGCGGTTTTGGTAGAACATGGAGGCCACGGTGGCGCCACCGCAGCACCCATCGCGCAAAAGATTTTTAAAAAATATTTTCAGTTATACCCACCCAACCCTGCAGCATAATCCGCATTCCATTCCAATTTGCCACGCCAAATACTCCATCTTTAATGATGGTTTTTCCTTGAAGAAAGGCTCGAAATTCAGTACTTTATCCCCTCAATCTAGAAAAACATTATATTGTTACTCAATGTTGCCATTTTCTGCGGTTTTTACCTCATTTTGAGAGGGGTTCAGGCCGAAGAATATTATGCAAACCTAACTATTGGAACAAAGGCGTATGGCTTATAAGAAAGAAGAGCTTCCCTTAGTGATGGGCCAAAAGGTTACCATTACGGTGCGAGGCGAAATATTTAGCGTCTTTGTTCGTGGCTGGCGTAAAGGGCAATATATTATTCTGGATCTTCCTAGAGTGGGTGTGGAAGATTTTAGGGTTGCACCCCAAACCGGAATACAGGTGCACTACACCAAAGAAGGTTTATTTGTAAATTTTAAATCAACATCCATTCTCTCTTTTGTTCAGGCTATAACGCTTTTAATCATTGAATATCCACGAACATTTGATACCCATAACCTTCGCAAGCATGAAAGATTTAAGGCCAACATTCCAATTCGGTATCACTATGAAAATGAAGATCAAAGAATTGAAGGAGTGGGAGTCATCCGGGATATCAGTTCAAGTGGAATATTGTTCACTCACACTAAACAGATAGCAAAAGAAAATAAGCTGATTTTAGGTTTTGACATTCCCCATTGCGGAAGCGTTCAAGACCAGATGGCGGATGTAAGGAATTTACGCAAAAATCCTAAAAGTGAAACCTCACCTTTTGTGACGGGTATAAAGTGGCGTGATATTTCGCCTGCCACAGAAGCCAGCATTACCAAGTTCGTGCAAGCTCGGTTAGCTGACCGAAGAAATGATCCACGCTAAACTATCCTGCGATTATTTTTAAATCGTTAGCCCGCATTCTTTTTATCCGGTCTCTTAGTTCTGCTGCTTTTTCAAATTCAAGATTTTTTGCGGCAGCCAGCATTTGTTTTTCCAACTTGGGGATCAACTCCAGAACAGACACCCCTGATTCATAAATTTCCTCTTCCTCCGCTACGGCCAAAGCCATTTCATCAGCTTCTTTATATTCCATACTATCTTGAATGGATTTTTTGATGGAGGCAGGAGTGATATTGTGTGCCTTGTTATATTCCAGTTGAATTTTTCGCCGTCGACTCATTTCGTCCATTGCAGCTTGCATGGACTTGGTAATTTTGTCGGCATAGAAAATCACTTTCCCATCAATATTTCTAGCCGCCCGGCCGGAAGTCTGAATTAGAGAAGTGGTGGATCTTAAAAAACCTTCTTTGTCCGCATCCAGAATAGCGACCAGCGAAACCTCGGGTATGTCTAATCCCTCTCGAAGCAGATTGATTCCTATCAAGGCATCGAATTCGCCGAGACGAAGTTCGCGAATGATCTGTGTTCTTTCCAGCGTGACAATGTCTGAGTGCAAGTACTTTACTCGGAGTCCCATTTCCGAGAGATGCTCGGTGAGGTCTTCTGAAAATCGTTTGGTCAGTGTGGTGACTAGAGTGCGCTGTTTTTTTTCTGAACGAATTCGAATTTGATGGTAAAGATCATCCACCTGACTTGCGATGGGTTTGATTTCAATTTCCGGGTCGACCAATCCAGTAGGTCGAGCGATCAATTCCGTGACATTATCCTTGCACTTCTCAAGCTCGTATGAATTCGGTGTCGCCGATACATAAATGATGTCTTTGACATGATTTCCAAATTCTTCAACTTTAAGAGGTCGGTTGTCAAACGCCGAAGGCAGGCGAAATCCATAACGAACCAGACTTTCTTTTCGAGAACGATCCCCTTTATACATCCCCTGCAATTGTGGCAACGTCACATGGCTTTCGTCTATGATGAAAAGAGAATCTTCAGGGAAATAATCCAGTAGTGTGGGGCCGGGTATACCCGGTTCGCGAGCCATGAGGTGACGCGAGTAGTTCTCAATTCCCTGGCAATAACCCACTTCCTTAATCATTTCCAGATCAAACAAAGTTCTCTGGTCAATGCGTTGCGCTTCGATCAACAGATTCTGGCTTTCAAAATAGCCAATTCGTTCAATCAGTTCTTTGCGGATGTTAACCATAGCCCGTTGCAGAGGTTCCTGTGGGGTCACATAATGGCTGGCAGGGTAAATGGCGATGCGATCCAGTTTAGCAATCGGTTGCCGGGTGAGCGGGTCGAAGGATGAGATGCGTTCGATCTCGTCACCAAAAAACTCGATACGAATCGCTTCATTTCTTTCATAAACAGGAAGGATTTCCAATACGTCACCGCGAACCCGAAAGGTGCCGCGCTGAAAATCTATATCGTTTCTTTTATATTGAATCTCGACCAGTTTTTCGAGGGCATAATCGCGCTCCATTTGTTTTCCACGTTCCAGAAATAACAACATGCCCTGATAGGCTTCCGGTGATCCCAGTCCATAAATACAGGAAACACTGGCAACGATGATCACATCGCGACGCTCAAACAGCGAATGTGTGGCCGAGTGACGCATCTTGTCGATTTCGTCATTGATGGAAGCGTCTTTTTCGATATAAGTGTCTGTCTGCGCCAAATACGCTTCAGGCTGGTAATAATCGTAGTAACTGACAAAATAACCCACCGCGTTATCGGGGAAAAAAGTTTTGAATTCGTTATAGAGCTGCGCCGCCAGAGTTTTGTTGTGAGCGAGTACCAGAGTGGGCTTCTGAACTTTCTGAATCACATTGGCAATGGTGTAGGTCTTACCCGATCCGGTAACCCCTAATAGCGTTTGAGAACTCGGGCTGGTTTCCAGACCCTTTACCAATTGCTCAATCGCCTGTGGCTGATCTCCCGCTGGACTGTAATCAGATATTAATTTGAAGGGTTGCATGTGATTATTAAATATTCTTCCCCCTGATAAGGGGGACCGAGGGGGTTGGGCTGATTAAATTTCTAAATTACAGTCTATCAACTTTTCTGCTTCAGGTCTTTAAGCAAACGGTCAAAACTTTTCTGATAAGCATCGTGGTCTTTCCACTCTTTGAAGTCACCAATATGCCGGGTTCGTTTGATATCAGGGGGCCAACCGATTTTAATATCCATCACTGTATCATCAGAAAAGGAAAGTCAATAATCTCTGCTATGTCATCGCGAGCCGCGAAGCGGGGTGGCGATCCAGTTTATGGATTGCTTCGTCACATTCTTCTCCTCGCCATGACAGCTTTTTGCACGCAATCTGTCGTAGCCTGTTCAGCCAAGTTTAGTTCTGTCATTTAGTTGATTTATGTTAAATTATGAGCTTCGGAATTCCAAGAGCTGATCCCATCGTTTTTTCGTATTCCAGAGTTAAAATCTAATAAAGTCCCTTATTTACTCATGAGATATCCGGGCGAATGCCCGTTGGAGAAGAATTTTTGGAAAACCACGAAGATATTGTCAAAACAATCCAATTAAACAATAGCGAAATAACCTTAGTCGGCACGGCGCATGTCTCGCAATTGAGTGTTGAAATGGTGGAAGAAAAAATTTCTACCGGCGACTACGATTGTATCGCTGTTGAGCTTTGTGCGCCACGTCTGGAAAATATCACCAATCAAGCCTGGTGGAAAAATCTGGATATTTACCAGGTCTTCAAGAAAAAGAAAGCCGGACTGCTTTTGATCAACCTGGCTCTGACCGCTTACCAGAAACGGCTGGCAGAAAGAATAGGGGTTGAAGCGGGTAAAGAGATGCTCCGTGCTGTAGAGCTTGCCCGGGAAAAGGGCCTTCGCCTTGAAGTCATCGATCGTAATATTTCAACGACTCTTCATAGATTGGTTACGGAAGTTTCTTTTTGGCAGAAGTTTAAAATAGTCGGTGGTTTGATCGCTGGGGTTTTTGTCGGCGAAGAAATCAGTGAAGATCAAATAGAAGATTTAAAGCGCGGTGACATGCTACATGCCGTAGTCAGCGAGTTTGGTGAAGAGTTGCCAGAAATCAAACGGGTGTTGATCGATGAACGCGATGAATACATGGTAGGTCGGTTGGCGCAAATTTCCGAAGCCTTCCATGCGCCTAAAAAAATTCTTGCGCTGGTTGGAGCCGGTCATCTTCAGGGCATGATGCCCAATTTGCAGTCCCCCCCCGATGCCCAGCATTTGGAAGAGCTCGATAAGAAACCGCCGCCTGGTAAATTAGGGTTGTATATCGGTTGGGGTATTTGTGCTTTGATTCTAAGCATGTTTGTGGTGGGGTTCATGAAATCCCCGGAGCTGGGAGGGCAATTGGTCGTCACATGGGTTTTGCTCAATGGCGGATTATGCGCTTTAGGCACTGCCTTGGCACTGGGGCACCCTGTTTCTATCATCGCTGCTTTTTTTGCGGCCCCACTAACCTCGTTGAATCCAACGATAGGAGCGGGGATGGTCGTGGGTTTGGTTGAGTCCTATATGCGAAAACCGAAAGTCAGCGATTTTGAATCCCTCCGCGAAGACATTTCTCAATATTCCATGTGGTGGAAAAACCGGGTCGCGAGACTTTTGCTGATTTTCTTTTTCTCCAGTTTTGGTTCCATGATCGGTACCTATGCCGCAGGGGCTTCCATCGTCACACAACTATTAAAATGATCCTTGTAAAAGGATTGGTAAGCTCCCCTTTGAAACTATTAGTTATCTAAAAACCTCAAATATATTTCCAGCTACAAATGACGGAAGAAAATAAAAACGGCTATTCGATGGAAGATTGGCAGCGTCACTACGACGAGGGCGATCTGGGATGGGACCTGGGCCAGGTTGCACCGCCGTTTGTCACCTTGTTTGAATCGAATTTAATTGTTCCGGGTAAAACTTTAGTTCCGGGTTGCGGTCGGGGACATGAAGTCGTTTATCTTGCTGAGAATGGATTTGATGTGACTGCGGTTGATTATTCAGTGGGTGCTGTAAACCATTTAAAAGCCGTAGTTGAAAAAAGACAACTGAATACCCGGATTTTACACATGAATTTTTTTGAGTTGGACCCAGCGTATAATGAAATTTATGATTTGTTGATAGAGCAGACATTTTTTTGCGCGATATCTCCTGAGCAAAGGCCCATGTATGTTGCAACAGTTGCAAGGGCTTTGAAAAAAGGCGGAATGCTTGCGGGCCTTTTCTATCATACAGGGCAGGAAGGTGGGCCGCCTTTCAATACGACTCAGGATGATATTGTTAAAAGTTTTTCAGATTCGTTTGAAATTCGGGAATTGGCTCAAGCTAAAAATTCTGCTGAGCAAAGAAAAGATAAAGAGTGGTTGGCTATACTTGTTAAAAAGTAAATGAGCTTTGTCCTGCAGGTTGCAATAGTTTTGCTTCGTTGTTCTTCGGGGCATTGATTGCAGTCGATATCTCAAAATATTCCAGTTCGTCATCAAGGCCGGGTGTAAATAATGAGGTTAGAGAATTGCTGTCGGCAGATAGCCAGGCTGCATAATCACCTGGACGTAATATAACCGGCATCCTCGAATGTAATGGGGACAATTTTGTATTTGCCTCCGTGGTGACAATGGCAAAGGTGTTGAGTGGGTCTTCCCCGGAATCCCATGTTGACCAAAGTCCCGCAAAAGCAAACAGACGCTGGTCTTTCATTCTAATATAATGTGGCTTTTTTCCTTTCCATTCGATGAACCCATCTGCTGGAATCAGGCAACGCTGGTTTTTAAACGATTCCCGAAAACTGGGTTTTTCGTGAAGGGTTTCTGAACGGGCGTTGATGAGTTTATTACCCGTTTGCACATCTTTGGCCCAGGACGGGATCAATCCCCATTTCATTTCTGTCAATTGCGATTGATTTTGGGAGTTTACTACGACTGCCGAAATCTGACTGGGGGCGATATTAAAACTGGGGAAATATTTTAGGCTGATGCGTACGGGTTTAAAATGCGACTCGATGGTTTTGATAGATTTTGAAAGTGTATATCTTCCGCACATTTTGGGCGTCGCCTAAGTTTAAAGTTAAAGCATTAAAAGACCGAATGTTTAGTGTAGTATATTTAAAGCTAAAAAATAATTCCAATTCAAATAACATTAATATTTTAAATATATGAAATCGAAAAAGAAAATTCACTCAGGGATATTTCGTGATGGTGGGGCGGGTGCCTATGCGAAACGCAGATATCGCGATAGAAGAAACAAATTGATGGAAAAGGAAAACTCGTTAATGGTTATAACGGGTGTTCCCTATGGACCAGGTGGAAAAACCGTGTGGGCCTATGCCCATAGCCCAACTTATCAGGAACCGGCGATGATGTATTTAACCGGCATCAACCAGAACAATGTCATTTTGTTGCTTGATCCCAAGTCCAAAGTGTCCAAGGAGATTCTTTTTGTTGGCCGGAAGGATCGAATAATGGAATTTTGGGAGGGTGTTCGATTTGGTGTGGGGGATAAGAAGAGCATTAAAGAAGTCCAGTCTGTTACCGGAATTAAAGATGTTCGTGATATTGGTGAGTTAAAAGAGGTGCTTAAAGAAAGGTTTCTAAAGAATAAAAAGAAATCTCTGGGGACGTTTTGGTATGAAGGCACACGAAGAGGAAAAGTAACCAGTATTACAACCGACCATAATTACGACTTTAAACAGAAGCTCGGAGGCTGGGTGCGTGAGTGGAAGGCTCCGAAAACTACTCTAAAAAACATAATGTCGAGTCATTTCGAATTGCGCCTGCCTTTAGATAAGTACGATATTGTAAATGCCAGAAAGGCTCAGGAAATTACCGGAGAAGCATTCAAGGTGATGTTAAAAAACTTTGATGATTTTAAAAATGAATGTCAGGTGCAGGGGTTTGTAGAAGGGAAAATGCTAATGAACTCTCCCTATGGCCTCAGCTATCCTTCCATTGTTGCCTCGGGTACTAATGCGACAATTCTTCACTACATGAAAAATGATGATCCAATTTCTAAAAATGAAATGATGTTGATGGATTTCGGTGTTCGCTGGATGACCATGCATGCTGACATTACTAGAACATTTCCTGTTTCAGGGAAGTTTAATCCTATGCAGAAGATGCTTTATGAAATTGTGCTGAAGGGGCAAAAGGAAGTAGAAAAGGCTGCTCGAGCTGGAGTCACGGTTGAAGAATTGAATGAGGTGTGTTGGAGGGTGGTCAATGATGGAATGAAGAATAAGTTTTCTGCCGCAGGAGGTAAATTTAAACTTCGATACAATGAAAGACCACATGGCGTGAGCCACTTGATGGGCGAACAGGAACATGACGGCGATCCATTTCGCAACTATGCTTCTCAGCCAATGAAAGCAGGGTGGATGATAAGTAATGAGCCGGGCCTGTATGGAGAATTTAAAATTCGATTGAATGGTAAAACTTATGATGAAACCATTGGGATTCGAATTGAGGATAATCTGGTCATGACCCAGAAAGGTTGTCTGAACCTTTCGAGTATCATTCCAAAGAGTGTGAGGGAGATTGAGAGATTGATGGCTGGAGGCTAGAATTCTTTCAATGCATTGAGAACATCTTCAATGTGATTCTTAACTTTTACCTTTGGAAATATTTTTCTTACAGTGCCATTTTTGTCAATTAAGAATGTGGTTCGAACAATACCCATAAAAGTTTTTCCGTAGAGCTTTTTCTCCTGCCAGACTCCGTATTTCTGCACCACTTTTTTATCAATATCCGCAAGCAAGGAAAAGGGAAGGTCGTATTTCTCAATAAACTTCTGGTGTCTTTCCTGGGAGTCGATGCTGACGCCGAGGATTACGGTAGATTTAAAACTTTTTTGCTGATCCCTTAAATCGCAAGCTTGTGTTGTGCAACCGGGTGTCATATCTTTAGGGTAAAAATATAGAACAACATTCTTTTTTCCCTTAAAAGAACTTAGTTTGACCTTTTTCCCGTTCTGATCAAGGGCCGTAAAATCTGGAGCCTTGTTCCCTTCTTTAATTTCTTTTGTTGCCATAATATTTTTAACTTGGAAGTTTTTCCAGGAGTTCGTTAATGTTTTTGTGAAGGGTTTTAAGAGATTCTAAAAATACTTCTTTTTTCCTACGGTCTCCACTTCTATTAAAAACCATCCTGGCATCTCCAATTAAGCCTAATATTTGACTATGAAGACTAGCGGTAGGAATTTTCCCTTCACTGCATAAGTTTTCAAAAGTGGAGATCAAACGTTGGAGTTTTCCGTCAATTTGGAGACCTAGGAGAGATTCCGACCTGAGGGATTTGGACTGTTCCAGGTAGCCCCAGATACCGCCTTTATCCTGAATCACGCCTTGGCTTCCTTGTAGTTCTTTTAGGCCATCTATACAAATGTCAGCGGCTAATGCAGGTTTCCCTGGAATCAGAATCAAAACATAAAGGGCCAGGAAAAGTAATTTCGTGCCCAACTTTGAATTGGAACTGCTCATAATTTCACCGTCTATTAAAAGATCTCAAGTAGTGGGATTGTATTAATTAAACAAGACACAAAGACTAAAGTCAAACTAAGTTTGTTCAGGTAGATTTGGGCCTCAACCCTTCGTTGTTGAGCAGGGCGGAAGAATCAATTCATTAATTTTTGGAAGCCTTCGAGACCTCGTAATTTTTCAAATACTGGATCTGCTGCAATCATTTGTCTTGAGTTCGGGTTCAGCCTTATTGCCATGTCCACATTTTTTAACCCGTCTCCAAGATCGCCTTTCATAACGTAGGCCCGTGCAAGAAGTAGACGGTGGGAAAGAAGGTTTTCGTGTCTGGGGTGGATTATGAGTAGTCTTTCTAAAATAGAGATGGTCCGATTATATTTTTCGCTTTTATAGTTTACGGTAGCCATGTTTAAAAGAGCTGGAAGATTAGACGGTTCCATTCGCAGTATCATGGAGTATATTCCCAGAGCACGTTGGTACATTCCAAAGTGGGCAAAAATTTCACCTTTTCGGTTCAAAGAGTTTGCAGGGTCAATAAACAATTCGTTGGGATTTAAAGGTAGCCGATTTATAGGAGTTCCTGATTCAGGGAATTCTGCTAAAGTTGTTTTGGCTACACCTTGTGGGTCACCTAATTCCTTGGCTTTTTCATAGAGTTCTTTAGCTTTATCAATTTTTCCACGAAGAATGGCTATGTCACCCCATTCTTGGTAACCCCTACTTTTTAAACGATTATTATCTTTTGCTGATTCGATAAGACGGGACACAGCTTCTTCGGTCTTATCCAGTCTTAAAAACAGGCTGTACATGCCCACAAGTATCTCTTGTACCTTTTGGTCATCGGGGCTTAGTTTGGCCGCAGTTTCTATTTCAATGAGAGCCAGACCATAATCCTTATTTTTGTAAAGAGATTTTGACAAGCTTAGATGGTATTGCTTTGGGTCGATTTTCTGCGGTAGCTTTTGCGTCGCGTTTTTATTTACGTAGTCCCTCAACAATTTTGCAGACTCTGCTTTGGGGTGTTGCAGTCTCATTTCCAGGATTTTGTTGATATAAGAATTGGCAAGCTCTTTCTTCTCTTGAGTGGCATACAAATACGCAAGTTGGTAGGCAGCTTCAATATTTTTCTCGTCCACAGAAAGTGCTTTTTTGAAAGCTTCCTCTGCTTCTGTGTTGTTATTCAGGTATACAAGAATCATCCCTTTTTCATAGGGGTAGGTAGCGTTTTTCGGGGCCAGGTTTTCAGCCTGGGTCAGTTCTTTCAAAGCCCCCTGAGCATCGCCTGTCGCAGTTAAAGTTTTGGCATATTCGTAATGCGCCAAGGGGTTTTTGTAATGTTGTTGCGCTGCTATGACACAAGCCCTATCAGAAATTTTTGCGTTTCCGAGTTTTCTATGAATTTGACAGAAGGCGAAATGCAAGGCTGGATGCTGCCGCTCCATTTTAAAGCCGATCAATAAAGTATCCAGCGATTCTTTTGCCATTCCTTTTTCATACTGGACAAAAGATTTTAAAATAACCGGTGTGGCTTCTCTAGGAAGTGCTTTGTTTTTTTTATCCAATAAGGATAGGGCCGCATCGTATTTTTTTTGTTTTACGAGATTTTCTACTTCTTTGTAGTCAGGATCATTTCGTTCCCCTGATACCGAAAGTTCCCAATGAGCTATGTCTGGAGTGGGGTAAGTAGCCCAAGCCTGAGAAGTGAAAAAAATACTTGCTGAAATGAATGTGAAAAGAAGGGCGAAAGCTGGCATATTATTTATACTATCCTAAAAAATATTAATGTTTGTTTGAGTATACCCTAACTGCTCTCGTGGCCTTACGAGAGCGGGATTTTTTATTTCCGCTGAAAACACCGCCGGTATTGAAAACAACACCAAAAGCGTTGTGTCTGCCATTTTCATCAGCAGACCACAAGGATCCGCTACCTTTTTTTCCGAATATAGGATCTGTGTGGATTTTCATTTCCCGTCCCACTTGGGAGCTATTTAATTTCTCCTCGTCGAATAGTGTCTTTAATTCCCGGGCTGTAGGTAATTGCCAATCCGAGTAATGAGCAAAGTTCGCGTTGTTCAATTGGCTTATATATTCTTTAGCTTCATGCCAGCTTAGCCAATGCCCAGAATGCAAATAGGAATCATTTTGCATCCACATCAATCCCGTTTCAGAGTCAGAAATTGTTCCATCCTTGTTGTCTATGAAACGGCTGCTTTCTGATGATTTTGTTTCTGCATTGGCAATGTTGTCAATGGATGACCCAAATAGAAAAACAAATGCAAAAAAAATTATTCTTAAATTCATTTTCAATTGTTTCTGCATTACATGGATGCCATTTTTTCTTTCAAGAGCTTATTCACTGCGCCAGGGTTTGCTTTGCCTTTACTGGCTTTCATGACTTGCCCAACCAGAAATCCCAAAACCTTTTCCTTGCCACCTTTATATTCCTCCACCTGACTCAGGTTGGCTTGCAGAACTTCTTCGACCATTGCGTCAATGGCACCATCATCGGTAATTTGCTTAAGTCCTTTTTCTTCTACAATTGCCGCAGGCTCTTTTTGGGTATGATACATTTCTTCAAATACCCCTTTGGCAATGTTTCCGCTGATCACTCCCTCATCAATTAATTTCAGTAAATTGACCAGAGCCTCAGGGGAAACGGGACAATCGATTATTTCCTTATTACTTTTGTTCAACTCTCGTAATAAATCGCCCATTATCCAGTTGCTGATTATTTTGGGTTTTGAGAATAAAGAGGCGCATTTCTCGAAATAGTCAGCAAGCTCTCTGGATGAGGTTAGAACGCCTGCATCGTATTCAGGGATACTGTATTCCGTTACAAATCGGCTGCGCTTTTTTTCTGGCAGTTCAGGTATGGTTTTCTGGATTTCAGCAATCCAGGGTTCATCGACAAGGACAGGGACGAGGTCGGGATCTGGGAAATAACGGTAGTCGTGGGCTTCCTCTTTGCTTCGCATCGAAAAAGTTTCCCCGCGATCTGAATCGTAAAGACGAGTTTCTTGAATGACTTTATCACCTTGCTCCAGAACCCGGGTTTGTCTGTCCACTTCGTACTCAATGGCTTTTTGAACAAACTTAAAGGAATTCAGGTTTTTCAATTCAGTGCGTGTTCCCAACTCTTTTTGACCCTCAGGGCGTATAGAAATATTGGCATCGCATCGCAGGCTTCCTTCTTCCATGTTGCAATCGCTGACTTCAGTGTATTCAAGGATGGATTTCAATTCGCCAAGATAAGCCCGTGCTTCTTCTGGTGATCTTAAGTCGGGTTCGCTAACGACTTCACAAAGAGGGACTCCTGTGCGGTTGAAGTCTACATAGCTATTTCCTGGGCTGCCCAGGTTTTCCCCGTGAATTAATTTGCCCGCATCTTCTTCCATATGGATGCGGGTTAACCCAATTCGCTTTTTAGTTCCATCGAGGTAAATATTGATATGTCCGTTAACGCCCAAGGGTTCTTCAAACTGAGAAATTTGATAACCTTTTGGCAAGTCTGGATAGAAATAATTTTTCCGGGCGAAACGGTTCATAGGCGCAATCGTGCAATGCGTCGCCAGACAGGCTTTCATAGACGATTCCAGGAACTGCTTGTTCAGCACAGGAAGAACCCCAGGCATTCCCAAACAAATTGGACAGGTATTGGCGTTGGGTGGTTTGCCGAACTCTGTTGAGCAAGAACAAAAAATTTTGGTTTTCGTATTTATTTGGACATGAACTTCAAGTCCAATTACAGTTTCATATTTCATAGGTAAATTTTAAAAATCCGATTCAAGGAGATCTGTTTTTTTATGAGATTCTAATTTTAGTCACTTGCCAGGGTGCGCGTCAAGGCTTGTCCTCAATGTGCTGTAAATCCTCCATCAATAGGTAGTACGGCTCCAGTTATAAAGGAGGATTCATCGCTGGCTAAATACAGGCATCCGTTAGCGATGTCTTCCGGTTTTCCAAACCGTCCAATAGGATATTCTTTGCTCCACTCCTTCATCAAAGCGGCATCTTTCATCAAATCCGCAGTCATATCGGTTTCTATTAAACCAGGGCAAATTGAGTTTGAGCGAATGTTGTAAGGTCCATATTCAACCGCTATCGACCGACTGAACTGATTCACTGCACCTTTAGAAACATTGTAAGCCGCTACTTGAGGCACAGCGATGATACCGAGGATAGAGCTGATATTAATTATGCTACCCCTTTTCTGAGCCATCATTACAGGTAATACCCGACGTGTTAGCTGGAAAACGGACCGAATATTAATGTCCATCATTTCATCCCATTGAGAATCAGTAATTTCGTGTAATGGGGAACTGTTAAACAAGCCTGCATTATTTACCAGGATGTCTATTCCTTTTAAATTATGCAATGCTTCATTAATCAGTTGATCCAGGTCGCCGCTGTTGGTCATGTCTCCCGGGACAAAAAGGGCTGAGTCGCCCAACTCTTTGACAGCTTCTTCGAGTTTTTCTTTTCTTCGACCAAATAGGATTACTTTTGCGCCCTCTCGGCAAAAAGCACGTGCTGTGGCCAAGCCAATTCCTGTTGCTCCTCCTGTGATGATTGCTGTTTTATTCTTTAATCTCATTCTTCAAGTTTTAATATTGAGTTAACAAAATGTATAATGTTAAAATATCTGTCAGGTTTTGCCTGTTTTTACCCTGACTTATATTGTACCGGCTGAAAAAGGTTTTTTCCGGAAGGCTGTAAATTATGAAATACTTTTATTTTGGATTTGGGGGTTTTATTGGTTTCATTTGTGGTGTTGCCATAAACCTTATCTTTTATATGCTGGATAAATCCGGGATAAAATTTGCGGCCTATCTTATCAAAACCTTCGGGTTTTTTGGGGAATATATTCTAGAGTTGATCAATGCCTTGCCTTTGCTGGGGGCTGTATTGGGAGTCATATTGGTGAAATACCTGTTTGGTCGCGAATTAGAAGAATAAAGTGACGGATAACGGGGTTTTGAGGCAAAGAAATAGAACTCCTTGCTGGGGCGGGTTAGTGCTAAAATATGCGCAGAAAATGTGTTTAAGGGACCAGAATGAATAAAAAGTTTAATGACAATATATTGAAGGCGATGGAAGGGGCTCAGGAAGCTGTGAGAATTTGCAAGCAGGCTATGGTCGACGCCAATGATGAAAGTTGTCGTGCCATGTATTCCGCTATCCAGAAGGATTGTGAAAAGCATATTCAAATGCTTAAAGGAGAAATTGAGCTGCATAAAGTACAGAAGAAATGGGAAGAATAAATGCGTATTTTGATCGTTGAAGATGAAAAAAAAGTTGCAGCATTTATTAAAAAAGGTTTGGAAGAAGAAACCTATGCGGTGGATATCGCCACCGATGGAGAAGAGGGGCTTCATTTAGGCGAGCAAAACCAGTATGACCTGATCATACTTGACCTGATGCTTCCAAAAATAAATGGGCTGGAAATTCTCTCCAGACTACGAACTCAAAAGATTGAAACCCCCATTCTGCTCCTCACTGCAAAAGACTCTGTCGATGATAAAGTTGAGGGATTGAATCAGGGGGCGGATGATTATCTCACCAAACCTTTTGCTTTTTCCGAGCTTCTTGCAAGAATCCGGGTGCTTTTGCGCCGGGGGAAAGCGGAGTCTAAAACTACTTTGGAAATTGCAGACCTAACCCTTAATCTAGTGAGCCATAAAGTAAATCGGGGAAATGAAGAGATAGAATTGACGGGGAAAGAGTACAGCCTGCTTGAGTATTTTATGCGAAATCAGGAAAAGGTTCTGACCCGAACTATGATTGCCGAGCATGTATGGGACTACAATTTCGATACCTTCACAAATGTGATAGATGTTTATGTCAATCATCTGCGAAAAAAAATAGATAAGAATTTCCCCACCAAACTCTTGCATACCCTTCGGGGGGTTGGATATGTAATGAAAGTTTAACTATGGCATTCAAATCCATTCGTTCCAGACTGACTGCCTGGTATGTAGTGCTGTTGGCTATAATCCTGATTTTATTCAGCGTCCTCCTAAATTATTTTCTCTCCAAGCGTCTCTATGAAAGTGTAGACAATTCCCTGACTGTTTCTGCCACGGTTGTGGCCACTTCAGCCACCATGAGATTCTCCAACTCGCCCTTGCCAGGATTGAATCAGTTTTTTGATCAGTTTATGAGAGAAGGCAACCTTAATAAATTTTATCGAATCTACGATGGCTCGGGAAATGTTGGCTCTCGCTCCAGCAACATTAGTGCTTCCCAGTTTCCCTTATCGCAACCTGCCTATGCCGATGCTTTGGAAGGGAAGAATAGCTATGAAACTTTTAAAGTTGGAGGCAAGCACCCCATTCGGGTTATTACCATGCCGGTAATTCTTGAAGAAAAACTGGTAAACCTGGTTCAGGTTGGCACTTCCTTGGAGGCTGTGCAGGAAACTCTGGGGAATTTGAAAATATTTTTATTCACGGCTGTTCCTTCAGTCCTGATTTTGGCTGCATTGTTTGCAAGGTTCATGGCGAGGAGAGCTTTGAAACCGATTTCCAGAATCATCGATACGGCTAGAGATATTGGCCAGGGGCAGGAATTGAGCAAGCGAATCCCGGTATTGAAAATAAAGGATGAGCTGGGGCAATTGGCTTTGACCTTCAATGAAATGATGAACCGTTTGGAAAACTCTTTTGTTCAGATGCGTCAGTTTAGTAGTGATGCTTCACATGAACTTAGAACACCGCTCACGGTATTGAAAGGTCAGAACGAATTGATATTGAGTAAACCAAGAAAGCCGGAGGAATATCAGGAGGTCATCTCCAGTAATTTGGAGGAGATCAATTACATGTCGAAAGTTCTTGAAGACCTTTTTATGCTTTCTAAATCTGATGAGAATCAAGTCAATCTCGATTGTAAGCAGATAGATTTAAAACCGCTGGTTGAAGAAATTTGCAAACATGCAGAAGTTCTGGCCGAAGAAAAAAATATAAAAATAGTCATCGCTTTTCTAGAGGCGGTGCCGATCAAAGGCGATGAGGTTAGGCTGCGGCAAATGCTGTGGAACATTTTGCAAAATGGAATCAAATACACACAGCGTGGCGGGGAATTAAAAATTTCTCTTCAGAATGATGGAGGCGGGGCAATGTTGACCATTCAGGATACGGGGATAGGAATCCCGGAAGAAGATTTGTCTTCAATCTTCAATCGATTCTACAGGGTTGACAAAGCGCGTACTCGAGATGAGGGGGGGAGTGGTTTGGGACTAAGTATTTGCAAGCAGATCGCTGAGGCTCATAAAGGAACAATCGAAGTAGAAAGCAAATTGGGGGTTGGAACTCGATTTAAAATCCGCCTGCCAAATTCAGGCTGTCTCTAGCAAAGACGCTAATCGTGCAGTTGGATGATAACGTTTTTAACCTGAGTGTAATTTTCCAAGGCATGGATCCCCATTTCCCTGCCAAAGCCACTGCGTTTGTAACCGCCGAACGGAGCTGCAGCATCAAAAATGTTGTGGCTGTTCACCCATACGGTTCCTGCTTTGAGCCCTTTCGCTACTTTGTGGGCTTTGTTTATATCTGTTGTCCATACACTTGCAGCCAGACCATATTCCGTATCGTTGCCCCGGGCGATGACATCGTTCAGGTCTTCAAATGGAGCGGCAACGACTACCGGCCCAAATATTTCTTCAGTTACAATTTTCATATCCTGCTTTACGTTGTCGAATACAGTGGGTTCTACATAGCAACCCGACTCCAAGTTGCCTGGAACTTGGCCCCCCGTTAAAGTACGGGCTCCTGCCATTTCTCCAGAGCGAATATAGTTTAATACCCTTTCCTGTTGTTCCCGAGAGACCAAAGGCCCCATATTTGTGTCAGCACACATCCCCGGTCCTACCTTTATATTTTTAGCTTCTTCGGAAACGCGTCCAATCACTTCATCGTAAACGTCCTTATGGATCAATAGCCGCGAACCTGCGGTACAGACTTGGCCTTGGTTGAAGAAAATGGCGCTTGCAACTCCCTGTACGGCACTGTTGAGATCAGCGTCAGGAAAAACGATGCTGGGTGACTTTCCACCCAATTCAAGCGACACTCGTTTCAAATTTCCAGCCGAAGCTTTGACAATTTCATGTCCGACTTCTGTGCTTCCTGTGAACGCAATCTTGTCAACGTCATTATGTTCTGCCAGTGTTGCTCCGGCGTCTCCGAAACCTGTGACGATATTAACAACGCCATCTGGGAATCCGGCTTCCTGGAAAAGATCTGCCAGATGCAGTGCGGAAAGCGGAGTCTGTTCAGCGGGTTTTAGCACCACGCAATTGCCTGCTGCAAGAGCGACACCCAATTTCCATGTAGCCATTAACAATGGAAAGTTCCACGGAATGATTTGTCCTACAACACCCATCGGTTCTCGCAGGGTGAAGTCTAGAAATTCTGCACCCGGTGCATAAGGAACGCTGATATCAATGGTCTCTCCATGGATTTTAGTCGTCATGCCGGCATAATAACGGAAGTGGTCAATGACCAGGGCAACATCGACGGCACGTGCTATTGTTAAGGGTTTGCCGTTATCGAGTGTTTCAAGTTGCGAAAATTCTTCGGCCCGAGCTTCAATCAGGTCGGCCAGTTTCCAAATCAATTTGCCACGCTCAGATACACTTATTTTTTTCCAAGGTCCATTTTCGAAAGCGTTTCTTGCGGCTTTTACGGCGCGGTTGATATCTTCCTTGCCGCCCTTTGGGACACGAGTCAAAACGGAATTGTTGGAAGGATCGAGAACCTCGAACGTTTCACCGCTGGCTGCTTCGACACGTTTGCCATCGATCAATAATTTTTGCGGTTTGGAGAGGAACTCCTTAACCGGTGAAATCGGTTCGGGAATGGTTGCGGCATCCATGATTTTCTCCTGACTTTAGACTTACAGATAGGGCTTTGGAGCAGACCTTGTTATTGATTAATTGGTGTACTGATTATTATCCCGTTCAACATTAAAATAAAGTATTTTTTTAAGGTTACGTCTTCAGATAATAGAAATTTTTACAAGGAATCGAGATATCAATCTACCGGGTCGCCGTTATTGGATCCAAACGAGGGGGCGGAATATCCAGGCTTTGTCGCCAGTGCTATCTTCAACATGCACCCAGTCTTTCTCAATCTTTAGGACTTTCATCGAAAAAAACTTGTCCACCGGAGCCCAGGGAACGATTGGGAATTTTGTTCCTGGACCTGAACGCAGGTTAGTCTTATTGTTTTTGATGACGGCGCATTTGTATTTCTGGGTGGTAAGGGGGGCATGTACCCAGTAAATATCACCATCAACATCCTGAATACGTTTCCAGGCACCTTTAACGCCCAATTGTTTGAAGGGCATATACTTAAAAACTTCCCAAAGTTTTTCGTGATCGGTTCCTGGTCCTTTTCTTAGGTTTGCCCTTTCGTTCTTAATGCACAAGGCTTCAGAACTTGCAGTTGCGATACCCCAAAAAATTGAGGTAAATAAAAGCAGGAACAATAAAAACGATGATTTAATTTTGAGCATGCGTAAAAGGGGGCGTGAAACGATTTAAAAACAAGTGGGAAATAATTTCTGGACTACGTTATCTTTGACTAGCATAACAAATAATTCTTTTCGCATCCTCTTTTTTTATTTTTTATTTGCAAAAATAATTAGGATACTGAAATTAATTAAACGCATGGATCAATTTAGGTGAAGCTTTGATAGAAGTATTAACAGTTCTGCAACTGATATTAATTGTGGGAGTTATCATTTATTTGACGGCTAACATTATTTACCTTGTTCGACTGCAGCCTGTAGAAAAAACCATTGTAAATCCGCCTCGAGTATCGATTTGTGTTCCTGCCAGAAACGAAGAACGCGGAATTAGAGCATGTCTGCAATCTTTGCTGGATCAAGACTACCCCAACTTTGAAGTAATCGCGATAAATGACCATTCTACAGACCAAACTGGAAGTATCATGCAATCGCTTGCAAAAGAAAATCCACATTTAAAAATTTTGGAAGGTGAAAATCTTCCAGACGGATGGTTGGGCAAACCATTTGCCTTACATCAGGCCTATAAAATTACTCAAGGCGAATATTTGCTATTTACGGATGCCGACCCCGTTTTCAAGCCAACTGCATTAAATACTGCGATGCAGACCATGCGTGATCGAGATCTGGATGTATTGACTTTAATGCCACAGGCGGAGTTTGGCTCATTTTGGGAAAGGGCCGTACAGCCGGTTATATTTGGATTCATAGCTTCGCTGACACGATTTAAAAATGTGAATGATCCCGACCATAAAAGCGCAATGGGTTTTGGTGCATTCCTGATGTTTCGCCGTGCAGCCTATGAAAAGATTGGCGGCCATGAAGAAGGAAAAGCCGATGTACTTGAAGATGTTTTAATAGCGAAACGTGCCAAACGAGCAGGACTCAAGCTGTTAGTCGCAGACGCAAAACTATTGTTTTCCATTCGTATGTATTATGGTTTGAAAGAAATTTGGTTTGGCTGGCAAAAGAATATGTTTTTAGCTATGAAACGCTCTGTAAGCAGGGCCACTTATTACATCTCAGCGGTCCTTGGTTTTTTGGTCACCCCTTATATTGTTTTGGCGATAAATATTTTTCAACCAACGGGTTGGTTGTGGATTGCGATGGCCCTGTCAGGTGTTGTGATGGTCTCAGCAGCGGGATACAAGACATGCGATGAATTGGGATTGAATCGGCATACAGCAGTGTTATTTCCATTAGGTGCCGTTATAATGGCCGCTATTATGGTAAATTCCATGTTTCATGTTTTGGTGCGAAAGCAAACGGAATGGCGTGGCAGAATTTATCCGGTGGAAAAGGACCTTTAAGTTTCTGGAATAATTAATCAGTTTTTCTATCTAATAAAAATGGACAATTATCCTCGATTATTTATTAAAGCAGGTTTGATATATGCATTGCTGGGTGCGGCACTCGGTGTCACTATGGCTATCGACCCTTCTCTCTCTGTTCGTTTGCGTTTTGTTCACATCCATATCAACTTGCTGGGGTTCATGGCCATGATGATTGCGGGTGTTGCTTTTCATGTGTTGCCTCGTTTCAGCGCGCGCAAGCTTCCCTGGCCTGAGGGAATGAAATATCAGTTTATTTTACAGAATATAGGGCTTTTAGGAATGGTTGCGCTTTATGCATCTGGTGGTTGGCGAGGAGGCATGGCTCACGCAGTTTTTGTGTTTTTTGCGATACTTGCAGGAATAGCGATGGCAATTATGTTTTATAATTTGTATTTCGTACTGACTGCTCCTGAAGAAATACCTAAACCAGAAAAAATCACAGGTGAAATGAAAGTAGCCGATGTGCTCGACCATTTTCCACAGGCTTTAGCCTTGTTTCTTGAAAGTGGATTTAAATCTTTAGCGAATCCAGCAGCTCGTCAGACTTTCGCGAAGGTAGTGAGTATCGAAAAAGCCTGCGACAAACACGGTGTTAACACCACGACATTTTTGGATAAGTTGAACAGCGAATTGTTCAAAGATGACTCATCTGCTCCTATTCAGACCGAAAGTTCTGGTCCCGGAAAGGAAATCAAACATGGAGAAATGTGTCAGGCTGACACATGGGTTGGGAGTTTGATCAAGGCTTATCCAACAACTAAAAAAGTGTTTGAATCTAATTATGGTGAAGGCTGCTTTTCTTGTCCCGGGCAGGCATTCGAAACCGTAGAGCAGACCGCTAGTATGCATAATATTGATCCCGAAAAGATTCTAGCCGAGATAAACGCAGAGATTGGTAAAGACATAAAACCTTCCTAGTCCCGTGCCTTCCAGGAAAAACGAATTTAAAGAATACGTTCTCGATCAACTCCGATTGCTAAATTACGTGGAATGCAAGCCTATGTTTGGCGGATTCGGTCTTTATTGCCGGGGAATATTTTTTGGCATCATTGCCGATGGTGGTGTTTATTTTAAGACTGATTTGTCAACTGTCGACTCCTATAAAGAGAGAGGCATGAAGCCTTTCAAACCTTCTGCAAAACAAACCTTGAAAAATTATTACGAGCTCCCTCCTGAAATTCTGGAAGATGAACAGCAAATCGCTGAATGGGCTGAAATCAGTATTCGCTTATAAATAAACATCCCCGGCAATTAATTATTGGCTACGAGGCCTATTTTGTTTGGCCTCTTGCCAGTACTGTTCCAATTCTTCTAGCGGCGTTTCTTTTAGGGTTTTGCCGCGTTTGGCAACTTCGGATTCAATATGCTGAAACCGTTTTATGAATTTGTTGTTCGTTGCTCTCAAGGCTTCCTCGGCGTCTATACCTTTAAACTTTGCGATATTGACGAGAACAAAAAGCATGTCTCCCATTTCGGAGGCCATATCCGTTTCTTTGCCAGATAAAACAGCTTCTTTAAACTCTGCGACTTCTTCATCCAGCTTGTCAAACACTGCGCTGATTTGGTCCCAGTCGAATCCATGCTTGGCTGCTTTTTTTTGCAGTTTTTGCGCACGCATCAACCCAGGTAAGTGAGAAGGAATTCCGTCCAGCACGGATTCTCTGTCTGCTTTTCCTTTTTCTTTGCTTTTGATTTCTTCCCATTGAGTGACCACTTCCTCGGGCGTTTCCAGGTTTACTTCCTTGAATACATGAGGATGCCGATGCACCATCTTGTCGCTGATGGATTGTATGACATCGGTTATGCTGAACTCTTTTTTGTTTTCTGAAATTTTAGCGTGAAATAAAATTTGGTAGAGCAAGTCTCCCAGCTCTTCTTTTATTTCTTCTGGATTGTTTCCGTCCAAAGCTTCGAGGGTTTCGTAGGCTTCTTCTACTAAATAGGGTTTCAGGGTTTCTCTGGTTTGTACTTTATCCCAGGGGCAGCCGTTTTCACCCATCAGAGTGTCAACGATTTCAGTTAATTTTTTAAATGCGGTGTCCATTTTTATGCCATGAATTTGAGGATGACCGAATCAGCGAGAAATAACCCTTTTCTCGAGAGTGCGATTCGGTTCTGGTTTAAGGTGATGAGCTCTTGACTGAGTAAAGATTCGATAGCATTTCCATAAACTTTTTGGAAAGAAACCTGGAATCGATTCTCAAACACATCTATAGAAATTCCTTTAAGGAGACGTAGCCCTAGCATCAGGGTTTCTCCCATTGCCTCTAAAGGTTCGAGTCGCTCTTTGGTTTCGATTGCAGTTTCATTCGCTACAATTTCACGAATGTATATCGAAGGCAAGTTTATGTTTTTGAATCTCTCTCCATTGAGATAAGAAGATGCGCCGGCACCGACCCCTAAATACTCGCCGTTATTCCAATAGTTAATATTGTGTTGTGATTCCATGCCAGGTTTGGAAAAATTTGAAATTTCATACTGCGAATATTCGGCATCTTCAAGAACTTGAATTGTAGTTTTATACATTTCCAGTTGTCTGTCTTCATGCGGCAGGATGAGTTTGCCTTTTTCGTGGAGCTTAAAGAATGCGGTCGCAGGTTCAATGGTAAGGTTATAAGTAGAAAGGTGTTCGGGTTTTTTTGCTATCGCCTGTTTCAAATGCGATTTCCATTTTTCCAGGGTTTGATCGGGCAGGGCGAACATGAGGTCCATTGACAGGTTTTCAAATTTTGCCGACCGCGCCCGTTGTACGGTTGAATGGATTTCTTCTTCGTTATGCACCCTTTCCAGCAATTGCAGTTCTTTTTCATCGAACGATTGCACGCCAATACTGATACGATTGTATCCTGCGGCGCGAATTTCCTGCAGAGTTTGTAATTTAATGGTAGCGGGGTTGGCCTCGATAGTGATTTCGCAATCGGGAGTCAGATTGAAGTTTTGCCAAACTTTGTCGAGAATCTTTTTCAACTGAGCAGGTGGAAGGATTGTAGGTGTTCCCCCTCCCAAAAAGACCGTAGGAACAGTATATTTTTTTAAGGTTTCGGAGTAATATTCGAGCTCTTTCAGTAATGCATCCACGTAGTGAGAAGACTCTTTAGAGTTCTCGGGATGAGAATTGAAATCGCAGTAGCCACATTTATGCAGGCAGTATGGAATGTGGAGGTATATTCCCAAGTTCATGGTAATATCATAACGAAAAAAGATGCGATTTTGAAATTGGATTTGATCTTACATAGGAATGTGGTATTTGTGGAAAATTTGTTAACTAAAATGCGTTGCTGCTTGTGAACCCGCCTAATTCTTTCAGGTCGGGTTATGCCAGTATCATTGGCCGGCCCAATGTGGGCAAGTCTACCTTGCTGAACCGATTGGTGGCACAAAAAGTTGCAGCTACATCCAACCGGCCCCAGACCACCCGAAATAATATTACAGGGGTGGTGCATCTTCCAAATGCTCAAATCATTCTTGTTGATACACCAGGGATTCATTCCTCGAAAAGAGCATTGAACGAGATGATGGTGAAGGCTTCGTTGAGCACTTTCTCGGATGTCGACCTTATCCTGATATTGATAGATGCATTAGAGGGATTTATAGAGGAAGATGAATTTGTTTTGAAATCTTTGGAGCATACTCAGGCTCCTAAAATCCTGGTAATTAACAAAATTGATCTGATAGAAAAACCGAACCTTCTTACCTTGATTTCCGAGGCTCATGGTAGATCTATTTTTAAGGAGATAATACCCGTATCTGCATTGAAAGATGATGGTATGGAACCTCTGAAAAATTTGATTGTTGGATATCTGCCAGAGGGCCCGGAATATTTCCCAAAAGACATGATTACAGACTGCACGGAGACTTTTTTATTGGGAGAGATAATTAGAGAAAAGGTCTTGAGTCTTACACGGTTTGAAGTCCCTCATTCTGTGGCGGTTGTTGTAGAAAATATGGAAGAGCAAGTGAATGGTGTGGTGAAAATCGATGCAACTCTTTATACAGAAAAGGCTTCCCAGAAGAAAATTTTGATAGGGCAGGAGGGCGCGATGCTAAAGAGCATCGGGCGTATTGCAAGAATAGAAATTGAGAATCGTTTAGGTGCAAAAGTGTATCTAAAGTTATTTATAAAGGTAAAAGCAAACTGGCGAGACCAGAAACAAACCATAAAAGAATTCGTTTATCCTAATGATTCACTATAAAACTGAAGAAGAAATTAAAATAATGAAAGAATCCTGCCAGCTTGCGGCAGAAGTTCTGGTGATGGTTGAACCCTATGTGAAGCCTGGGGTGACGACTGAGAGGTTGGATCAGATATGCCACGATTATATTGTTTCCAAAGGGGCTGTTCCGTCTCCTCTTAATTATCGTGGGTTTCCTAAAAGCATTTGCTCGTCGGTTAACGAAGAAATATGTCATGGTATCCCATCCGATCGGAAACTGCGAAATGGAGACATAGTAAATTTGGATATCACCACCTATTTAAAAGGTTTTCATGGCGACACCAG
>Ga0233439_10000270_pt1 | contig 83879 bp, 105 predicted proteins | sample SI_123_September_6_FD_182713 | JGI IMG/M metagenome (GOLD analysis project Ga0233439, IMG submission 182713) | Seawater microbial communities from Saanich Inlet, British Columbia, Canada - SI_123_September2016_100_MG | ecosystem: Environmental > Aquatic > Marine > Inlet | place: Canada...
TTCATTCTGTTTTTCAATAAAATAATTACATCCAATAGGAACATTAGAAATGATTACTGGTAATTCATTATCACTTTCCTTTTTATACTTTTGGTTTTCATAATTATTACATCTAATACCTTGTCCTATACCAACCATCCATACTACATATTTACAATTTCTACAAACTTCTGATTTCATTATGAGTTTTTCATCTGTTTTTTATTTCTCCTATAACAAGTGTGGTTTAGCTTCTACCATACCTGCGTGTGTTACGTTTACTAATTCTACTAATGTGTGATAATCAGATATATTGTTAGCACCAACATAACTGAAAGAGCTACGAACTCCATCTGTAATATCGTGTAATATACGCTTTGTTTTTCCTTTGTATGGAATTACTTTATGATTACCTTCGACATTTTTATCACTACCTTTTGAATCTCTTGAGGCCGAACCTCTATACTTTTTAAATAACTTTTCATTAGGCCATTGACCTACTTTCTCAATTTCTCCAGGTGATTCTTTGGTACCTGATAACAAACTTCCCAACATAACCGAATCAGCCCCACAAGCCAATCCTTTACAAACATCACCAATATTACGAATACCACCATCGGCAATAATAGGAACATCAAACTCATCTGCAGAATTAACGCAATCAAGTAGAGCAGAAACTTGGGGAACGCCAATACCTGTTCTAATCCTCGTTTCGCATAATGAACCATTTCCGATTCCGACTCTAATTCCATCTGCTTCTCTTTCACATAAGTACCTCGTGGCTTCGGACGTCGCAACGTTTCCTGCAATAACTTCAATTCCTGATATGTCTTTTTTGATTTCTTCAATGGCTTCTCCTACATTTTTATGATGACCATGTGCTACATCTATAAGTAGAACATTACATCCATTCCATGCTAATTCTCTTGCTCGTTCTAAATAATCTCCATTAACTCCTACCGCGGCACATAATGGTAGTTTAGACCAACTCTTATCATCACGAATCATATCATCTGCAAAATAAAATCTTTCTTTTAAATCATCCCAATCCGATTTTGTTGGTGGACTATTCCAATGTCTTACACTACTATCCCACCATTCTTGCCATTCGGTTTCTAATGTTCTTTCTGTACCATCTGTAATTCCTGGTATTGGTTTAAAATATTTAACCCACTCGCGATGTAATGATTTCATCATCTTAGATTGTTCTTCAATGGTATTAAATCTATGTATAACACCAACACCACCCCATTCCATCATCTCGACAGCCATATCATATTCTGTGACTGTATCCATAGGAGCAGCAATTAAGGGTATAGTTATAGTAGTGTTTTTAGTAAATCGTGTAGTAAGTTCTACATCACCTCGATGTTCAACTTCTGAATATTTTGGTATGATATTTACATCATCGTAAGTATAACACTTTTTCATTAATAACCTATTATTTGCGTATTCTTTTCAACAACCATATCCAATATAATATAGTTAATATTCCCATAATGAGTAATATCAGTTGGTCTGTTTCTGTCTGTTGATGGACCATAATCTTTCATATTAGTCATCATTCCACTCATATATAAATATCTCATAATTATATTTCTATCCTATTTTCTTGATTAGATTCTCCAGCAGTAAACTTGATATTATCGTTTACTATAGTTCTAAATAAATCTATATCCAATCCTAACTCATCAACTAAGTTAGCTAATCCTTTAGTATCCTTTGGCAAACAAGTACCACCGAATCCACCAAACTCTTTATTCACTCGTAAATAATGTCCATCACCTATTCCATGAAATAAGAACGTATCCTTAACAACATCATAGTTAGCACCAACCTCACCACATATCTTACTAAATGCATTAGCAAATGTTACTCTCATAGCTTTATAACTATTACTGAAATACTTCACCAGTTCAGCTTCAATTGGTTTCATCACGACAGTATGTGTGGGTAGTACTCCATGACATTCCTTAACACATAATTCTACTAGCGGATTATCAGTACCAATAACTAATACATTATTGTTATATATAAAATCTGATACCGCACACTTCTCACGAAGAAACTCTGGAACAAAACTTAAATTAAGTATCTCTCCATATTGTTCTTTCCAATTGGTTAGTGAACCTGGTTTGACTGTACTCTTGATACAAACAAATCCACTATACTTCAAATGATATAACTCTCGTAATACACTTTCTACTATTGTAACATCACAATCACCATTCTCAGTACTTGGTGTAGGTACTGATATATAAACAATTGGACAATCCAATACATCTTCTATATTTGTTTCTAATCGGATATCGTGAGCAATAATATTATGTCCTTGAGTTTTAAATCCCTCGGATATAGCATTACCTACAAATCCCTTACCTATTATTCCTATGTTCATTTTAATTTCCTTAATATACGGCTTTTTTACTATTAAAGTCAAGTATTATTTTAAAATACTTTTACGCCATATCGTTTAGTAAACTCCACACCATCTTGATAAGTGTTTACAATGGGTTGTCCTTTTATGTTTAGACTGGTATTGAGAACCATAGGACAACCCGTGTTTTTGTAAAATTTATTTATCAGATTGTAGAAGTTTGGATTATCATCTTTACTTACTGTCTGCACCCTTGATGTATTATCTATATGACATATAGCAGGATACTTCTCTGGATACTTACACTTCGCTACATACTGCATATACTGAGATTTCTTCACGGGCATTTCAAATATCTCGTGTGCGTGTTCCTCAAGTACTGCAGGAGCGAATGGTCGAAACTCTTGTCGTTTCTTAATTTTATTTACTTTATCTTTAATCTCGTTACCTCGTGGGTCTGCCATCAAAGTACGATTCCCCAAAGCACGAGGCCCGAACTCCGCTCTTCCGTTCGCGACTCCAACGATGTTCCCTTTAAGAAGCTCGGTTAGAAGTTGCTCGGTTGGATATTCTCCTAAGATTTCTTTTCCAAGAAAACAATTATGCCAGTTCACATGCTCACCCAATATATATGCGGCACTCCCTAACGATGAACCCCCATCACCTGGATTCGGGAGTATCCATAAACTTGGGTAAAGTTCGTGTGCTATCATAGAGTTTGCTACACAATTTAATGCAACTCCACCACCATAACATATATCATTTGTTTCAGGTACTAATTGTTTTGCTTTCTGAAATACCTTATATATCTCATCCTCACATATACTCTGTACATTTGCTGCTATAGTGAACTTCCATTCATCTGTACCATCATCTGGATAATACTCTGAATCCCAATCTAAACATCCTCTATGTAAATTCTTATTGAAGTGTAAAAGTTTTTTCTCACGAAAAAAGTATTCCTTAATCTCTCTCTTTAGTTTTGGAATAACCTTACCCCAACCTGCCATACCCATTAGTATGTACTCGTCCTCTTGTGGTTTTAATCCCAACCTTTGTGTCATAGCACTATACCACAATCCTAATGAATGTGGATATCTTTGAGACCATCTCTTCTCGAACTTACCATCTTTAGCATACCATATAGTACAAGTTTCCCACTCACCGATTGCATCAATACAAACGATTGCTGATTCTTTATAAGGTGATGAATAATAGGCTGCACTGGCGTGAGATAAATGATGGTCAACATAATGATGAATCTTATCTATACCGAATTGTTTTAAATGTGCAGTTGGAAGATTTGTTTTAGCGAATGCTTCTGAATATTGTCCTGCATATATTTGTCGTAACTTCTTACTCCAAGGTCTTTCGAAATACACCACCTCATCCCAATCACCATATCGTTTTACATCGGCAAGGATTTCATTGTTAAGTAGTGAATCATTCTTGATACCACTATATCGTTCACTATGTCCAGCGAACAAGATTTCGTTATCGTGTAACAAGGTAACACATGCATCGTGGTTCAAAGCATTAATACCTAATATTTTTCGTTTTTTCATTGTTCAATCCTCGTTTCTTTTAACTTACTTTCTAACACTAAAAAGTTATGGTATGAAAAACAAAACCCATGCATATAGTGTCCATTATTGGTAGGTTCATCCCAACTCCATTCTCTATCTTTCTGATGTGTTTCTTGTAAGAAAAGTAAATTGAATAAGTTAGCGTGTAAATTAGAACCCTCTTGGTTATAAATAAAAGTATTATCGTTAGGTAGTGTTACTCCATCAACATTAGGATGAACTCGAAGTGATGAAGTTAAAGATACAATTGGTCTATCATATTTTTTATTAATAACATCTACATTTGATATTGCAGTATAAAGTTTTTCAAGGTCGTGTTTAAAATCTGTTCGTGTACATACAACTACATCATAAGCAAATCCATTTTTCATTTCATACGATTCTTTTAATCTAATAACCTTATTGATTAGATAACAAGATTTTGCAGTTCTATCATTTCCTTTAAAATGCTTTACTTTAAATTCAGCCAAACATTCACTCTTAGTAAAGGGGAACTTGATATCATATGTATGAATCCAAGTACTCATAAAAAAATCAAAATCATACTCATCAGAACTCCACTCTGAAAAGTGATTTTTAAATAACTCATCACCTCTAATCTGTCCATAAATACAAACAGCGATTCTCTTTTTCATTCTCAATAACCCATTGTTGTTAAAACCAGTCTGTATATAAATATTAGATTAAATCCTTAAAATACAAAAAAACTTCGTGAGTGAAACGAGCGAACCCTATCCCCATAATATTATAATAGAAATCCTCTTTACTAAATCCATCTGCGTTACTAAGTGATGTTCCTTGATACACCTCGAATAATAAACCTATAGAAGTACTTAATAACATCGCATCTAATTGTGGGTAAGGTAAGGTATCAGAGAGTATAGTAAGAGATGTGTAGAAGAAGTAATACAAACCAAACGAAGTAGTGAAGTGTGCTTTCTTATCTAATTGTAAATCCATAGTATCATCACTAATTTTAAAATCACTATCTTGTGAGTATAAAATTCCTGTAAGGAATAACATAGTTAATATTAATAGGTATGTAGTGTTGAATATCATATAAATAAATATAAGGTTATAGAAGGAAAGTGACGCAATAAATAATAATGTAGATACTATTGGATACTGCGGACGATAGGTTTACCTCTTAGGTAAGGGTGTTAACAACTCCCTATAGGTGAAAAAAGCCACGCCGATATGAGCACGAGTATGGCAGTCTGACATTTTGTCATACTTTTGCCGATTCACGATTAATAGCCCCACCCCCCCTTCATCATGACATAATGTCATATATTATCCGCATAAATCTTTTGTGCTAGCTTGTATTCAATTTAATGGTGTTACTTGCATGCAGTATAAATGTGTGACAATTTGTCGTAGTGGTGAGTATCACTACCCAGTACGCCATTATTGTACTCACGTGAGTAGTATTGTACTCAGTATAATTATCGCATTAATCTTTAGTGCTAGCTATTAATAGGTTGATATTCTGTGTATCAACCCTATAAGGTTGATAATCTATAGTGTGCTTGTATCTTTTTTAAGGTTAACGCAGTTCGAGTATTACTTTAAGCCATCGATAAAGTATTACTTTAAGCTTTTCCAGTACATATGTCGGGCGAATTATAGGGGATATTGGCGAGATTGGGGGAGTAATCCAAGTGAATTGCACGCATATTTAGCTATACAGCCACTCTAATATAAGGCTTTTTGCCAATACAAGTCAAGTAAAATCGCTCAATTATCTAAAGTTTTTTGAAATTCTTCGAATGGAATATACTCTAATTCGGGCGATTCTATTAAAGTATTACTTGAAGCTGGTGCGGGCGGTACTAATATATCTGTCTCGCTAGTCGTGGAAATGGGCTCGATGTTCTCAAACTCGTCTATTGAAGTCTGAATCGTGATATCTTTCTGTAGTAATTCATCTATAGCTATTACTAATGGAACATCCCTATGACGATACCACCCCTTCTGAGTACTGGCTAAAGTGTATATGCAATTCAAACATAACACTCTAAGGTTGTCTAATTTGGTATTATTATGGTCTTTATCTAAAAAATCTATCACTAAGGGGGGTGTTTTGTCCAAAATATTAGTACAATCATACCCGCATTCACTACATTTTTGTTCTAAATACGCTTCATTTAGGGCTTTTTTCAACAAAACAGTCTCACGAAATGGTGAAGGATTCTCCCCAGTAAGTATTTTTTTCAAATCATACGGCGAAACCTTAGTACTATTACGTTTTCTAACGCCCTTTGAACTGGGTAATGGGGTCCATAACTCGTATTGTTTAGCGTATTTCCTGAATGTTTGATACGATAAGTTAATATACTCCGCTGCCATTCTCATCGATTGGGTAGATTTAATTGCATACTCAACGCGTTGTCGAGATGGTTGCTTAGATGGTCTACCACCTACGTTCTTATTATTAATACTAATGGCCATAACAAATTCCTATATAAAATTAAACCTTGTAAATCAAGGCGTATGAGCAGTATATTTCTTAGTTTTATATACCTATACTAATAACACCTATGTATGATAATAACTATCATATTCTGATAAAAAGTGTTATAAAGTGGGTAATGGTGGGTGAATATACCTATTTGGTATATTTATCGACTATGTCGAGTATCTTCTTGGGTAGGTCGCGTTTAATACAAATTAATATAGTGAGTATTACTATTAAATGATTCGTATATGGATTAGGGGGAATGGAAACTTCGAGTGCAACGAGAACTGCTGCAATCATTTGGAATGTATATAATAGCCGTTCACGAATGTGGTGTTTCATACGTAGTATATCTCTATCATATACATAAATATAGAGACAAGAGATTAATCTCTTAAAGTGTTATAAATAAAATATTGCGGGACACCACCCCATTGGGTAAACCCCACTCAGAGTATAACCTTATAAATTATAGTAAAATTAAGGATATAACCTTATTACTCATAGATATACTTTATAAATTATTAATACCACGCACCAAACTACAATACTCCACCACTTAGGTAATAAATCTTTCATATTAATTGATACGCTAATATACTAAGTATTATAATTAATATAATTCCCAAAACTTTACAACTCATCTCTTCAAAGTTACTCATCATCATCCCTATCTAATTTATCAAATTTAATCTCACGCAATAACACCATCGGTGGTGCACCATCACTAATACCTAAGTATCCATCTACTACCACACTTATTACATTTAGTTAAGAAGCTGATAAATTCATACCACTTGGTTCTTTTCCAAGTTCTTTTACATTTTAAACATTTCATAATTTTCTCCTTTTAAAAACAAACTACTCACTATCATCATCATCATCATATATTCCATCATATATCGGGTTCTTCTTTATATTCGTTGTATTGGTATCACCATTCCAATCTTTATCTATCTCATCCACTTGGTCGTAGACCGAAAAGTACTCCGCTCGTTCAACACACTCTTCCAACTCAAACGGGTCATCTACATCATCAATAACTTTGGTATCTCTTGAATCAATCGCCGATTTTAATAAAACTCTTGACCAATCCTCTATATACGATATACCAAGATTACCGATTGTGATGATTAACTTAAATATCTCTTTTAATAATGACCCTATTGTAGATTTGGAATGTGCATTGGTCGTAGACCGATTTGGTTTTATATTATCTAATTTTGACATCAATCCCTCCTCGATTCGTAAGAATCCAACCAATGATTCAAAGGCAACTTCATCATATAATAATGTTTATTTCCTATCTCTACATAATCGGGTATATCTTGATGTAATTCTTGATTTATAATTGTGATTCTCAACCTATCCTTAATCTCATCCCCTATATAATCCGGCCATATTCACTCCAACAACCATATAATGGATTATCGGAGGGCACGATTCGATACGGGATAATCTCGGGAGTTATATTTGGTCGTAGACCGATATGATTGTCAAGTTTATATTCATTTGGTATTAATGGTAACGCCGAATTAGGATTATATCCCGTTTGGCCTTTTAATACACTAACCATTAATGTAATTAAAACTAATATTATATGTAATTTACTAATTCTTGTCATTTATATCCTTTCGAGATTGTGAGAATGATTTGGGGGGATTCGTTAGAATCTTCCCCAAACACTCTCGAGTCTCGTACTTTGTGGTCTCTTTCCGTTCCTATATATATACATATATAGAATCTAAAAAAAAGTCGTTACTTTGTTTAGCAAGTCGTTACTTTGATTGTAACGCCCTTACTTTGTCAAGGTAGTATCTATAGGTTGGTGGTGCATCAAATCCCAAGTCTGATATGTCAATCAACTCCTTGTAGATTTTTACACCTTTCAGTCTTTCACTTGTCATAATAAATAATCTGTCTTGAGCGTATGAATCAAGTGCGCTCTGAGTTATATTATGTGATATACCTATTATATACTCAACTCTTCTATCCTTGAGAGCATATGCGTACAACTGATTCCTGTCGTTTCTTCCGAAGTCTTTCTTCTTCATCTCACACAACCACTTAGGAGTCTTTTTTCCTAACACCCCACCGGATTTCCATATCATATACACCACGATATCATATCTACCATTATCCTTAGAGATTTCCTTTTTGGTTATGGCCCTTTTCTCATCTTCAGTCATATCATTCATCGGTCCCAAACCATGCTTGGTTCTCCACTCGTTACTCGTCCCAGTACCCATTTGATTCTTCACAATGATATCATATTGGAACAGCTGTCCACCCTTTTCAACTTGAGATACATCTGGATATAGTTGCAATAGTAATGGTTGAATGGTTTCAAGTACATCAGTTTGGAATGATGCAGATAGACCCTCGTACTTATCTGTTTTCACCATATAGGTAGCAACCTCTTTAGAATCTACCCACACATCGATGAACTTGTTGTTTAGAGATAACATCCCATTACCCGTTCTCAAAGGTAGTAGATTTGCCATCTGTCCATCTGAACCATTATACTTCAATCGAATCATAGGTTTATCACCTATCCATTTACTCAACTTATTCTCACCATCAATTTTACCAACACCATCAATGTTCAACACGATAGATGATTTCTCACCTGGTCCATCATCAGCACCAGGAGATTCAACAACTACTTGATTACTCATTCCACCACTACCATCAGGTAATGAATTGAACTCTGATGAAGTTCTGAGTGTACCATTTTCATTTATCCAAGTGGGTGACCAAGGTTCTATTGGTTTACTCAACTCAGAATTATCAGCAGCCTGATTCATACCACTTACCAATATAGTATGAGTTCTTCCAACCAATATTGGTTCAGCATCATACTCAGCAATTTGAGTTCTGAGTTTATCAATCCAATTCTTGTATCCACCCATCCTTGAAGTACCTTTCACGAATCCCTTTACTTGGAATTTGTGATTTGGCATCGGTTCTCCGATTGTGATAAAATCCTCTTCTGCCTGATGGTCATAATTATATGGATTACCATCTACATCTTCCCAAGACATATCCAAATCTCCACAATACTTACCGACAGTACCTAATCCACTACCGAATATAGAAGAACCATCTTTGTCCTTGAGATTTAACTTACCATCTTTGACAGTATCTTCGTTGATAGTATCCTCTTCCAACTCAGATATCGTTGGACCACATACATCTTGTTCGTATGTTACCCACGCACCACTTTTTACTACATCAATCTTCCATACTATGTTCATTGCCTCAGGTGGTATATTGGTTATCAACTCGAACCAAACCACCTCTGGCTTTGAACCTATTAAAGTATTCAATTCTTCAGTTTTTGCAAGTCTTTTAGTTTTACCTACAATACTGGTCTTTACTACTTTACTCATTTTACTTTCCTCTTTTTATTATTCATTAGTTAATTATTTTACTCCATTATATTATATAGAGTGGAGAAAGAAGCGATTGCCATACTTTTATTTTCACTTTCTTTACAAACTTTCTTTTATTGGTTGGTTGAACTCTTCCAAATCCCCAACACCCTGTGATAATAACTTCTTCTTAAATCTTTCGTGCATCTGATTCAGTGCTTGTCCTTGTTTCGTAGTTAAACCACCATACTTCTTCACACCTTGTGATACACTATGTAAAAATTCTTGTGAACGAATCATATAACTTGAAGAGTAATCACACTTAAATAGTATATCGTGTACTATTTTAATTTTAGCTCGTATCCTCTCAATCTTTTGTGTCTTTTCCAACCGAGTTTCTGTATTATCTTTATTCCGCCAAGTGATATAATTCTTAACAATATTCAGTATGCCATTGTGCATCTTATCTGTAATCTTCCTACCACCACCTATCGCAGTTTGCATACTCGTAACAAATTCTTTGTATGTATCATTCATATAGTAATCTGGGTCTTGTAGTATATGAGTTAATTGTTTGTATGTTTTATCGTACTTATCCATATTATCAATTATTCGTTTTGGTACACTCACGCGATAGTACTCTCCACATCAGCCCACATCAATATAGAACATAAAAGTTTTTCATCACTATCCGTCCACTTGTAATCTTCATCCTTTATTTTATTTTCCCAATAAACTTCACCAGACGAGTGGTCATATATGCAATCAATCTCAACATCATCACCATCATAATACCACACTATTGCTAAATCTGTAATACCACTTACAATATGTGCTTTCATCCATTCACTAAAAACACCACACTCATCCATTAAAGCGAGTAGTGTGATATTTCTTAAAGAGTTGCCAAATTTAAGACCTGTTTTTGGAGTTCGTATTTCTTCAACCCCTATCATATAACTTGAACTATAAATTGTTTCGTTACGGTCCATAACCTATATCTCCAGTTGTGATAACGTGTTCCAAGTTCCCTCGAACCCTACCATATCCGATTCATCATCCATAGTACCACACATTCTATTCGTCATATCATCTTCCAACTCAACCATCAACTCTTCTTGAGCTGATTTACTCATCCAATTCATCCGATGAAAATATTTACCAGCTTCACCAAACTCATTCTCACCAACTCTCCACATCTCAACCACTTTGATTGAATTTGATTCAGAAGAAAATACATACTCAACTATGAGTTTGTTTCCTTCAAAGTTAGTGGAAGAATCGAACTTCCCCAATGTTTTTTCAAATACATATGTCATACTACTGATTTCCTTTATTTAAGTTCATTGTTTTTTCCCTTTTTGTCATATATGAATATAACACTAAAAGCCTATACGAGTCAAGTACTTTTTTCAACTATTTTTAACTTTTCTACCTTTTCTTTCAATATATATAATGTATTACAAGCTCCATCTATGTAACCCCTACTGACTGTGTTTTCATTATAATCTGGTAGATAATTTACTGAATCATCTAACTCACATTCTATCTCATTAATTAGTTCTAATATTTCTTTCACGATGCTATTCCTATGTTCCACGACAGCATAATTGCTTCGTGTAATGTGAGATTAGGTTTTTCATCTACAACCCAATTCTCCATCTCTGTTATTAAAAAATCTATATCTTCCCAACTCATCCACTTATACATTATAATATTGAAGTATGGGTCATTGTTTAATGTTGTATCTGTATTCGTCATCTATAGTTTGGACCAGTCCATTGGAAGTAATCTTGATTATCATCAAATATATTTCCACGAGTGTGTTTTGCTGGAGCACTCCATCCAGCTGCCATCATCACATCACCAACTTTTAGTGGTAATCCCTTATGAGAACCATCAACTTTAGATACAAACCCCCAAACTGATGAACCCCTTATAATCTTTACGAACTTCCTACCTGGTTTAATACTCATCGTATCTGTTGACATTTTCCTACCATTACACCATTTTATATAGTTCTCTTCTATACCAAGTACCAACTTATCAACTGCGGAATCGAAATCCCCTTTTGGTGGTAGTGGTTTAATACCATTTATCATTTAGAAATCCTCCAATTCATCTATACCATCATATAGGTCATCTTCAAAATTGAACCCTTTCACAAGAGTAGTGTTATTGAAACCCTCATTAAGAGTATCGAAGTTAGTAGTATCAACACCCATTTCATCAAGGGCGGTTTTCTTAGTACCAAACCCGATATCATTTACTGGTGTATGTTTCTTTAGTTTTTTCATTTCTTTCTTCATTGTTTTTTCCTTATTTATCATACCTAAATATAGGGCAAAAAGCCAATACGAGTCAAGTGTTTTCTTGACTTATTTTGTGATTTTTGAGTATTTTGGGTATTTTGGGTGTCTTTTAGGACTTTGAGAATATTTCCCATAGAGATTTTGCGAATAACGCACTAAAACCAGCTCCAATTGTAGTTCTCCACTTCTTTGTGGATTCTCTAAATTGAGAGTTTAACTTTGTTTCTGCCCATAATCCTTCGTGTGGATTGAACATATTTTCTTTAATAAATCTTAAATTATCATCCGTACTGGTATGAGCTTTATCCATATTAAGTTTTAACTTATCCATACTTTGTGTAAGATTATCAATTTTGTTATGTATTAAATCGAATTCTTTTCTATCGGTCTGGTTCACCTGGGGTTCTCCGTTAGTTGGTTTTTTAGTTATTAATAAATAGTATATATATCAAAACTTCGTATAAAAACTCTGTATTTTTATTATTTAATATATAGATTATATATTCCATTAATAAATACTATTGTAAATATAACCACCATAAGTATCTCATTCCAAGATAAACTTTTAAGCTTATTCATCACTCACCCACATATTACATTGATATCGTTCTGACCACTCTGAATGACCAGCACATTTCCTTGTCTTGAATTGTTGTATCCAAAATTCTAAAGTGTTCTCTACTGGTTCCTCTATATATAACCATTTTCCGACAACACCTTTAACACGGCAACCTTTCAATTGTTTCTTTATGTATTTGGCTAATTCTTTAGTATCAAGCATATCCCCAAACTTCTCATCGTAAAAACCTATGACTTTTTTAGATTATTTTTCTTTTGATTATAATATCGTTTCTTTCTTGGTTGTGGTTTACGCGGTTTATAATTCTTCTCCAACCTAAAGATTTCTTCTTTGAGTAGTTGTCTGGTTGTTCTTAACCTATCTATCTCATCGTTCTTTTCTTCAGCTCTGTGTAGTGTCCATAGTCCCATACTAAGTCCACCTAAAATTACTCCTATAATTGTTCCACATCCAAATGCTATCCATACTTGTTCAATCATTTGTCTGTCCTTTATCTAATTTCTTGTTAATATCAGATAACTCTTTTTCTAAATCTCGAATTACATCTTTAATGGTATCTGGTGTTGTTCTACCCTCATACCTATCTTCGTACTTCCATATCCTCTCTTGGATTAGATTTGCTCTATCCTTGAGTATCTTATTGTCAAGTCTTGTTTCTACTTTCTTGACCTTTTCTTGTACTTGTTGTATATCATCTACCTTAGCATACCTACCATCTACTGAGAACGCAGTTCCCATTAGTGTGATACATCCTAACACAAGTGCAACAATTGTTTTTGTTTTATCTAACTCCATAGTATAACTCCTTTTTACCTATTTCCAAGGCAACATTGTCATTCCTATTAAATTTAATAGAAATTCTATTATGATTACAAATATTAAACCACCAACTATTTGATAAGTCCACCATTTCCAACCTTTTAAACTATCAACCCATTTACGAGATTTTGAATTTAATGCTTTATCATATAAACCACTCTTATTACCTACTCTTTCGGCCCAATAGTTTGGGTCTACCCAATCTTTTAATTTTATCAATGGATAAAATATAAAAGTTAATACTTTGTGTACTTTAGTATTTCTAATTAAAATACTTAACACTATTGCAAATAGTAATGTACCACCTGCAAGTAAATTTATAATTAAACCTTCACTCATTAGTTAATCATCAAATGAAAACTATTACAAATGCTATGAATATTGTCATCTCTACCATTACTCCTCCTCTACTACTACTGCCATTATATCCTTTTCCATCAGTATCAATACCTTTTTACCTTGATGTTCAATTTCTTGTGCAGCAAATCTAGCAAATAAAACTTTATCACCCACCTTTATTGACATTGGAATTAACTCTCCCGTAAAACTTCTTGAACCAGGTCCAATTGCTACCACAATTCCCGTATCTGGTGCTTCTTGTGCTGTATCAGGTAGTATTATACCACCCGATGTTTGTGATTCTCTCTCTGTTTTTTCAATTACTACTCTTGCATCTATTGGTTTTAACATACTCCATCTTACCTTTCATCGTCTATTTATCTGTGTCAAGATAATCTTCATCATCTTCCCACCAGTCAAACTTTCCTTTTCCTAATTGTATATCTTGTAGGTTATTTTTAAAACTTGTATCCCAATCTTTCATTGTCATTACTTTCCAAAGTTTATTAAACGCATCTCTATTTTCCATGTGTTTTATACCTTGAAAATAAGTAGTTGCCCCACTAACACCAATATCACTACCAAGGTCTGCTGATGTTACAATCTCATCAAATTTATTTACTAATACATATTTCAATTCATTCTCCTTAATCTAATACAATTTTAAAACTCTTCCAACCATCATCATAATAAGAACTCAATGTTAATGTATCACCAATCATACTTCTTACTGGTGCAATCATATTATTAATCTCTCCATCACTATTACTATAACTTGCCATATTACTTGTTGGAACTTCCATACCACTATAACCTGTTACATAGACTGTGTCATATGACACATATTCTAAATCATCTGTTAAACCTCTTTTAACTACATATCCTAATGTATCACCAAGATACCACATTAAATCTGATTCCCAATAAACTTTCTCATTCATAACTGCACCAAAATCATCTGATATTGAACCTGATACTCTATGTATTGTTTGCCAACTACCTCTATTCATTTCCAAATGATAGTATCCATTATCATCTATTGGTAACCGCATATCATACTGAATGATAGGTGGCGAGTCTTGTATTGTATCCTCACACCCAACTAAAAATAAACTAATCCCTATTAGGATGTTTCTTATTAAAATGTTTATTCTCTTGTTGTTTCTTAACTTCGTCATAACTCTTCTTTTTCCTTTTTGGTTTAACTTTGGGTTGTATAGTATCTTGGTACGCATCTTCTTCGTATTGTTCCCAATCATCACTACCTTTACCTTTAAATTTTGTCATTTTATTAACTCCTTAATATACTACATTTTAGTAATACAAGTCAAGTACTTTTTATTTTTAATTTCATCACCAAAATGAGAAATTCTGTTATAGAATAATTACCACCTCTTTCATCGAATATAATGTAATTTGGTAATGATTCTGGACTTATATTTATCATATTATTTAACGCCATCCAACCTTGTGCTGGATAGAAACTACCCAAACTCTCTTCACCTAATTGATTACTACTAAACATTAGGTTTTCCTTTTTTTCTTTCTTATGCATAATGAAGTATGTCATAATCCCCAATCTCCTTGAATCAACTCTTGTTCAGATGTAGCAAGTGATTTAATTGTTATATTAAATATCTCTATCTGTGATATCCCCAACTCACCACTATCGTGAAGTATTTCTGGAAGGTTCTCTATAATCTTAAAATTATCTTGTGTTAACTTACTTGCATCAAACCTAACCACTACACCATCTGTTGGATTAAAGTGGTCTGAATGTATTCTCTTCTTTAAATCGAATGATGTTTGTTCTTCTTCAATGTATCTATTAGCACCAAATCCTTTATGGCCTACGAAATCACTATAGATATTATCACACCATGGCTCTAACATTTCTAACATCCGTGTGTTACAATTCTCAACTACGAACCCAACACTAAACTTTGGTGGTACTATTGGTTTCATGTGTTCATCATGTTTAACGAAGTGTCCCCATTTTCGTATGAACTCTCGTGTACTTTTCTGATTCTGTTTCAACCACTCATCAGATTCTCTACCTATCATAAACACTTGTCCTGCAGGATTTCGTATTGCTCCATCCTTAAATCTACTACCCCTACAAGTCATATGATATACAAACCCTTGCCATACTTGTATAAATGTGTATCCAGCAAGATGGAATCTATTAAATATATCTGAATCCTCTTTACTCTGTGGTGCAAATATAGGGTCGTGTCCACCTATAAAATCCCAATCCTCTTTCATAATAGCCCAAGGAGCAAAGATTCCCTCTGATGTATCTCGATTCAATGCAAGTGGGCCGTATTTAATGGAATCTGAGTTTTCACTCTGTATATCCTCTACAAACTTTAACAACTCTTCTTTCTTGAACTCTTCAGGTTCTATACCAAAATCCATCAATATCTTTTCAGGTCCGTCTGGATGTAGTGGTGGTTCTATTCTTGTGAGTGAAACTACCTTACCCCTTTCCAAATACTTATCAATCTCTTTATCTGAATTGGGCGTTAGAATCATATCTGCGTGAAATATCATAACCCTATCGTGTGTTGCATAATCATTAATCAATGTATCATATAGAATAGTATGTCCCAATCTATCTGGGCCCTTGTTTATATGAAGTTTGATATTCTTATCTCTCTTCATCCAAACTAATACTTGTTCTGCAGTTCCATCAGTACTTGCATCATCTGCAATACAAATCTCGTGGTCTGCGGATTGATGTTCCCGAATACTTTCGTACGCTTGTTTCAGGTAGCGTAGGTTATTCCTTGATGGAATAATAAAACTAATCGGCTTCATTTACTTGTTCCTTTACCCACGTTAGTAGGTTTTCTTTTGGTGACCATCCGAGTAACTCATTTGCCAATGTATCTGTACAAAGTGTTTCTCTCATTTCACCTGCTCGTTTTGGTACTTTTACACTTGGATGTCCACCAAATGCTTCTGCTAATTCATTGATAGAATAGTTTACTCCACTACCCAACTCAAAGAAATTACCATTAACTTCTCCATCAACTAACTTCTCTGCTGATTTAACTAACCCATCTACAATATCATAGACATGTGTAAAATCTCTTCGTTGTTCTCCATCCCAAGTTATGGTTATATCTCTACCATCTTCCCATTGTTTCATAAACACACCTACGACAGTACAATATTCCCCATCTACTAATTGTTTAGGCCCATATACATTATAGAACCTACATACTATTGTTGGTACTTCATATATCTGATGGTATAATTTCACCAATTCTTCACCTTGCCATTTACTAAATGAATAAGGATTTGCGTGAACATCACCATGTACTGATGATGAACCTGCATAAACTACTGGTATATTTCCGTGTGTTCTTGAGTATTCTAACACTCGTTGAGTACCCAATGAGTTTGTATCAATCGTTGATGTTGGGTCATCAAATGATGGTTGTATTCTTGCCAATGCAGCTAAATGAAATATACAATCCACTCCATCTATCCCATCAAGTATTTCATCTTCTCTAATATCGCCGTGAATATAGTTACACTGCTCGTGTTCGTTATCTTTAGTACCTGTATAGTAATTATCTATAGCAATTACATCGTGTCCATCTTTTAATAATCTTTTAATTAAATTAGTGCCAATGAACCCAGCACCACCCGTTACTAATATATTCATTTGTTTCTTAACTCCCAGTTTCGTTTCCATACTTCTTCAGTATAGTTTGATTCATATTTCTTTTTAATTGTATCACTACATAAATTATAAAACTTCTCAGATTCTTTTAATTTCTTTGCAATATTCTTTGCTTTCTCTAAATCTCCTACATCGACTGTTGTTAGTGGATGTAATATTTCTTGTGTATCCAAACCCTTATATCCAATACAAGGAATTCCATGAAAACCGCAATTTAATGCGAATGTTCCTGCTGCGTGTGTTCTCATCAAGTGAACACCTATATTATATTGTGATAAACAATCAATCCAATCTCTCCAACTCATATAAGGTAGATAATTTATATCTTCTATAGAATCTTCTTGTTGTTGTTTTCTACCCATCGATGGAGCAGACATTGGATTTCCAATCTCCCTCGCTATAATATAAGAATCGAATCCACCATACCAACTAACCATATTACCACCAATCATAGTGGTATCTCCCCACTCACTTCTTGGTATTAAACCATCAGTAATCATTAGACTTCTCATCACCCTCACATCTTCACAACCCAATCCCCTATAGTAATCTACATCACTATTGTTGTGACAATATATCCAATCTGCATCCATCAATGTGTTAAAATATTTAAATTGTTGTTCAATTGAATAATCTTGAAAAAACCAATGTGGGCCTTCTTGCATTACCGCAACTTTATCACAACACTTTCTTATAAAATCCAAACTAACATTAGGATTATTCTTTGGTATAATAACTATACCCAAATCAAATTTTTCGTCTGGTAGTACATTTAAATTACACATTGGTGCATCTAATGCTATTGCCCATGCACACTCCGTACGCGCATTTGGGAAATCTCGTGGGTATCTTTGATTATTTCCTGTCTCTGAAAAGAATGCTATCTTCATTTTATCTCTGAAATTGTAACAAATTGTAATTCATATTGTGATAATAAGTATTCAATAACTTTTTCAAAATGTAAAAAATTTTCTTCTGACCATACATTATCATTATGAGTCCCATTGATATGTGATTGAAACATAAATGTATTTCCATATAAACTTATGTTCTCTGATTCATGTATCCCATCACACCCCTCAAAGAATTTACAATCCCAAGTTATTCCTTTATTGATTTCACTATGTCCTGCAACCCACTCAAAATAGTTACTGATTGCATCTGCAGATGCTTGATTCACTCCCCAACCTGGTGCTCTAAATCCTTTTGGTTTATATCCACATGATTCCCATAACTTAATTGAATCTTGGATTCTTTGTACTGCAGGTCCATATTCCAATTCAAAAAATTCCATTTCACCAATTCCATCGGTATGACATGCGTGATAATGGCCGTGATTACTCATTTCAATCCAATCATATTGTTTCCAAAAATCTACGAACTGGGTACTAATAGGGAAATGGCCGTGATAGTTACTCGGTATGAATAGATTAAACTTAACACCATATTTCTTATTAAGTTCTTTAAGATATTCTACTTGAACATCTCCCTCTATCCCCCAACCCTTTTCTGGATGTACATCATCTATTGCTACTACTACGTTATTTTTCATAATCTTTGAATACATCTTCCCAAGTATATGTGTATGTTTGTTTGTTTAAATTGAATGCGTTTTGTTGTGACATCTTATCTGCATTTTGAAACCAAAATTGTTTCTTTCTCATAATAGTCATATCATCTGTTTCAAAATCTTGTCCTTTGATATACATCCTCTTGTTAGGTAACTTCCTATTGTGTACTAATAAAACATTCTTTATAATATATTGTGTTAACCCACCTTGAAAGTGTATCAAACAATTGTTCATAAATGCTGTATCCTCGTGTACAAAGAATACACTTTTTGGTATGTTAACTCCACTCTTAATTACATCTGATGATATAACTAACCCACACCCATTAAACTTTAACTTATTGGTTACTTTTATATCTAATTCATCAACCTTATCGTTAATCAAATCCATCTCTTGTTGTTTCATATTGTATCGCAAACTCCACCAATTTGTTAAATCACCCTCTATAAATGGTTTATCTGTGAAATCTGGATGTTCTAATATTGTCCAAGTATCATCCCACATTTTACAAGTACTGAAAAACCCAACATACTTTGGTGTGGTTTCCTTTGCTGCTGTATGTAGGTTATCTAATATCTCAAAGGTTTGATTTGGTATCAATGAATCACTTTCACCCCACATAAGTACATCAACCTCTTCACAATACTTTTCATTGAACTCTCTACGATAATCTGCGATAGTATAAATCTCTTCTATTGTACCACCACCATTGTTATCATGTTCTACTAAGTTTATAGTGTAGTTTTGTGCATCAGCATAGTGATGGTCATAACCAAATACACTCTTTAGTATTTCTCTGAAGTTATCTCGTAGTTCACCAATAGTTATTTTCTTTTCATCAACTTGTTCTAATCCTTGATTCAAATTAAAACAAATATCAATAATCACATTCTCTTTGTTTTCAATCTTAGTTAATGCTTTTTGTACACTAAGTAGATAATCTTTTATTATATCAATTTCATAGAATTGTACTAAACAACCTATCGCAATCTTGTTGGTTAACTTATGCATAATTGTGTTTTACTCTCTCCCACACATTCTTCATCAAAGCATTTCGTTCTTTCTTTTCGAACCCATTAAAATGCCACACCCAACCTACATTCCATAGTAAATCACTCTGTAATATTCCCCTTAGATGTAATTGCTGTAGGTTAAATCTCTCATCTAAGAACTCTATCTCGTGTTCACTATTTCGTATCATATAATTGATAGGTGTTTGGTCTGAACCTTTCTTTACAGTCTCGTGTTGTCTCATTCGTATTTCATCTTCATTTTTGTAATAGAAATCCGTAACACTCTTACACCACTCTTTGTGTTTTTTATTCAATACAATAAAACCACAATTAAAATATGTTAACCAATCAAACTTCACATCAGGCCAGAAATCTTGGTAACCTTGAATACTATTGTGTGTCCACTCTATAAAAAATCTATCTTGTATTGCACCGAACTCACCCTTAGATGCTTCAAAGAAATCTGGACAATCCCAATGTACCATCGTATCAATATCAACTAATGCCACATTATCATATTCTATACCATTTGCATCTAATACTTCCATTGCATGCCATCTCTGCCAAGTAGGTTTCATACCTGGAACTTTATGTGTTCCATCACCCTTTGGTCGTAACTCATCTTCTAATATAAATAACTCTACACCATTCTTATCACACCAATATTGCCACGATTTATAACACCATTCAGCATAATCTAATCTGTCTGGTGCATCTATCATTGCAGTCATAAATACTACATTCTTACTCTTCATTAAAAACCTCTATACATAATATGTTTTTATCATTAACCATTATCCAAGTACCATCCATCTGTTTAAACTTAGTGAACTGCCCTTGTAACAATGATTTTGATAAGACATGATTAAATGTTCTTTTCTCACCACCAACAAAATGTATGATTTGTGTTACCACTTCACCTACTGCATTTACTGATGACCTTAAATCTGTATATTCTTTACTACTATCCATTTTTCCTTAACCCTACTATCGTTTGTCCACCCTCTCCTACTTGTGTATCTTTTATACTAACAACTTCAGTATAATAATCAAACACTTTATGATATTCTGGTCTTGGCCAGAAATCGTGTATGAAAACGATGGAATCTTCATCTATATAATTTAATACTTTGTATGCACAATCTGTTCTTGCTCTACCATCTATGAATACTATATCAAAATGGTCAACCCCCAAGTTATCTACATAATCTATGTACTCACCCCAAACATATTTATCTCTTGGATATACACAATCATCTAACTTTGGTATATTATGATTATCTAAATGTTCTGAAGCATATAGTATATTATCATCATACTTGTTCCAAAATTCTTCTCTATTGGTTGGTACACCCTTTGGTATATCACATAAGTGTATTTCTGCGTTATTAAGTTTATCATCATATAATTCCTGTTGTACATTCCAATACCAATCTAAGTTATGTTCTATACTATAAAACTTCTTTACATACTTTGGGAATATTGTAGTACTACCACCACAACCCCACTCTAACATTACCGAATCATCTTTGCAATAACTCTGTACTAATTCTATTTCTCGTGGATGTATATTAGGTGTTAACATAATCTTGAAAATGTATGTCTATCATTTTGGTTACCATAAACTAATTCGTAATCGCGTTCGATTGTTTTAAAACTCATACCATTTCGTGATTCAGCAATTCTATCCCTTGAATCAGAACCACCCTCAAATAGTATATGTTTACCTTTCTTAATCATATCTTGTATAAACTCATTATCTAATATTTTTTTGATTCTTTGACCTTCGTTATGAACATCTATGTAGAGTAAATCAAATTCTATTGGATTATCAAAGTATGTATCATAACTTTCATTGTAGTAATATATATCATCTACGATGCCCCAAGTACCAAAGTTTTTTGATGCACCTTGATATTTTTCTTCATCTAATTCTCGTGAATGTAATTCACCACCATAAGTTTCTTGTGCTTTTCTCATATAGATTGTTGTAGAACCCCAACCACTGCCAAACTCTATAATAGTTTTAGGTTTATGTTCTATAACATAATCATACATCTTTTCCAAATAACCTTTAGGATAAGGTGTTGGAAGATTTACATTTGGGTACATTACCAGCCTTTTTTAATAGTCTGAACGATATACTCTCGTTCTTTTTTAGTAACCCACCACCCAACTGGTATTGCAATTAATCTTGGTGCAATCCTATCAAGTGTAGGTAGGTTTCTCTGAAATTCCTTTACACAACTATGAATATCATTTCTCTCGTGAACTTGTGATACCATAATATCGTGTTTCTTCATATGTTCCATAAAATCATCTTTTCTATCAACTAATAAACTATAAATCCAAAACGATGATTTGTGATTAGGTTTTCTTTCTAATAATTGTACATCTGTTACATCACTCAACTCTTCATCATAGTATTGTGCGTTATCTTGGTGTTTACCAACTATCTCATCTAAATGTTTAAAGTTCTCAATACCAAGTGTTGCAGCAATATCATTCATATGAAATTTGAATCCCCACTCTTTGATATCCTCTTCACATCTGAAATCTTTCTTATTAGATTCTCTATCTATACCATACCATCTTAACAACTTAGACCTATCATATGATTCTCTATCTGGTGTGATTAATATCCCACCATCACCCGTTGTGATATGTTTAATTGCCTGGAAACTGAAAGTACTCCAATTACCATATGAACCTACTGGTTTGTTATTATATGTAGAACCCATCGCGTGAGCACAATCTTCTATAATTGCTGGTTTAAAACCAAATCTTTTTTCTGTGTTCCTTGCAATCATATCTAATCTATCTAAATCGACTGGATAACCACCCCAATGTACAACAAATATAACTTTTGTTTTCTTTGTTATCTTTCTCTCTAAATCCACTAAATCCATATTCAATGTGTTCTCATCTACATCAACCCATTTTATTTTTAGGTTGTTTGCAAGTATTGGCCAATTGGTTGCAGTACAAGTTAGTGGTGTAGTTAATACTTCATCACCATCTTTTAAACCAGGCCATACTTCTCTTGATGCACACCCATCAAATACTTCTTGTATTGGATTCTTCAATTGATGTAGTGCCAAATGTTCTGCAGATGTTGCAGCATTTACAGTCGATATATAATCAACTCCAAAGTATTCTTTTAGATTACTTTCAAATTCTTCTACCTTTGGCCCTTGTCCTATAAACCCACTCTCCAATACCTTTCGTACTGATTTGTGAGCATTCTTGTCCATAAATACTTTAAATAGTGGTATCATCTAAGTATCTCCTCGCTTCCTTGTTCCATAAATCTATGGTTTCTTGTGGTCTTGTTTCTCCTCTACCATAATGGAAGAAGAATGGTTTTTGATTGATTGAACATTGTTCTCCGTGTGGTAAATTTAAAATGTGTTTTGATTTATCACCAACATATTGTCCTTGCATTGTAAATGATGTATTCTCTAATATAATACAACTCTCTCTATTCTCTGCTGCTACCTTAGTTATGTTACCACAACTATCAATGTGAGTTGCATCAGGATACAAATCATACTTCTCAAAATTCTCTCGTTTAAATATCATAAACATTTCTCTACATATACTTCTATCAAACCTATTACTCACCAAGAAAACATTTTCTATTAGTGGTAATATATCCTCTGTCCAAGTATCAAGGAATAATATATCTGAATCTAAAAAACAAACTATTGGATTGGAAGTATTTTTCATACCCATTGTTAATCCTGCAGAATGATTTATACTACCATCACCAGGTTTCTTCCAAACACCATTTTGTGGGCCTTTTAATATCTGATAGTTATCCTTATCCTTATAAAGTTCTTTGTATCGTTTTACATCATCACCATTATCAACTATAGTTACATCAAATGGATGGTCTACGAACTTCTCCACACTTTCAAGTGCGAGTTTTACATACTCGGTATTCTTGAAACTTACTATTATAAAATCTATTTTATTTAATGTGTTGACCACTATCATCCCTTGAATTTGAATTGTAAGTATGTCCTTCTAACCCAAAATTAATAAATGGATTAAGTGATACTACATCACAATCATACACTAATTTTAATCTTTTCTTTACCGCAATTGTTTGTGGTTCAATACTACCAACCCATTTAGAAGCACTCGTGTAGTTATCTGCACTATGCCAATCTGATTCGGTATATGTTGGGTCATATAACTCCCCATCAATACTACCACAATCATGTCCAACTAAAATAATATTCTGAGCACCCATATATGCTGCGAGATTTAATGCACTCGTAACAGTCGAGCGAGATACAACTAATTTATCTGTACCTATTACTGATAACACCTCGTCGCCCATCTCCGCACTTTTGTTATCTAAGTGTTCGAAATACCAACCACTTTTCTCTGGTGCAAGATTTGGTTTATTCTTACCATCTGATAAATGAGCAGTATGATATTCTGAAAAAATCAATTTAATATCAGTTTTTTTAATCTCTTCTACCATTCTGGTAAATCGTGGTCGTTCTCGTAAATCCTTTGCTATCACATAGTTACAAGGAAACTTCTTGAAAACATTATTAACCCCAATTACAATCTTATCAGTAAAGAATCTTGCTGGAAAATAATCCGAACTTGGACCAGCACAAATCACATAAATATCTTTACCTTTATGTGTATCCTTAAATTCCTTTATACTTCTATAATCCATAAACCCTCTTATAAACAAACTCTGCTGTCATAAAATCAAACTCTGTATCTATATCAATACTTTCTATTTCATCTGTGATATGAAATGTAGGTTCAACTACAACATTCTTATGTTTGTATAAATCTTCTTTGGATAAAATACAACAACCATAATTTACCGAATAGATATCAGGTAAATCTTGCGAGTTTGGTGATTCACTTGGGTTATAATTCAATGGTCTACCATCTAACCACATATGATGTTTTTGTGGTGTGACAGTAACAATATTTTTTAAATCATTTTCCTTATACTTAGTAACTATCTCTGTAATAGTTTCACTACTTAGTAATGGTGATGTACAAGGTGCATACATAATATCACCCTCATCAACTATCGTGGATAGGTTTTGCATAAAATCACTATTGTTAACAATGTTACTTGCAAAGTGTTCATCTCTTTTGTGTGTACTAACATTGTGTTTTTCTGCAATAAATAACATTTCATCAGAATCACTCGATACAATTATCTCATCGATACCTTGTACTTTCTTTAGTGTTTCTATTTTTATGTCTAATAGAGTAGAGTTAGCAAAAGGTTTTAGATTTTTATTCTTTACCCTTTGTGAACCTGCTCTTACTGGTATGATTGCTGTTAATTTCATAATAACCCTTTAATATAAATATTAATAAATTTTGTAAAGAGAACATTTTTTTGTCTCTGTTTCTGGTGTTCTCCAATATGTCCACGCGTTTCCGTTTTTATATATATTGTAAATATCTGTGTACATCTCAACATTTAATTCACACTCGAACAACTTATGTTTGTAGAAATCCATTTCTATTCGTCTTGGTATTTCGTGGTGTGATGGCCAATGCGTTTCATATTGTAATAAATCTGTAATCAATAATGGTTTATCAACCCTCGTGTACATTAACTCAAATAACATTTTGTGGTCTATCATCCCATACTCACCCATTGGATTATGTGTAAATACAAAATCACATTCCTTTGAGTTTACACAATCCACAATAGTGTTTTGCATATCCTCTAATGTAGTTCCACGAGTTTCTAATTTATAAAATTCTGATGGATAATCAAAACAAGTTAATGGAATTTCATACTTATCACATACTTCTTGTAATAGAAGTTTCCTATGAGCATATTCTTGTCTTACTGGATTATTAAAATCCGTACTACACATTATGATTTCTTTTTCATAATCATCATCTTGGAATATTGGCCAACCAAATATTATCTCATCATCGGGATGTGCCAACACCATTACTACCTTTGTTTTAGCCATCTTGATTCTCCAAATAATAATCTGCAACTTTTTTATGTCCAGTATGTAGTATGATTACATCATCAATACCCACACTCATATCACAAACACACCATTGAAATGGTAATATGTAAGGATTAACCCCACTCTTCCATATTGCTCTCCACATTGATAAAGGGCCTCTTGCTGGATTTGTTTCCATCTCGTTACAATATTCTTCTAATAATTTTCTACCACTCTCACTTTTGGTATGTAGAGCAATTGGTGACATATTCGTAATCATACCATTACCTCGTGTTACATCTTCATTAATATTATAATTACCATCCATACCACGAATACCATCAAACCTAACCTGTAGTCTTGGATTCTCAGGAATAGTAACTCCAAACTTTTCTGTTAGTGGTAGTAGTGTATTCACTTCACTATTAACTACATACATATCTGAATCCATACATATAGCATAATCCTTATCAGATTCCAACAAACCTTTTACTTTGTAATAATCATTACTTCTATTTCCATATCGCTCTTCACCTTTACTTGAAATGTGATTATCCTTGAAAATATTATCAGTAACATTAATTACTTTATAAGTGATATCAGTTTGTACACTAATCTCTGTATCTGTATATATTGTTAAACTTACATCGTGTTCATCACTTATATTATCTGTGAATGTAGTTAATGTTGGGTCTAATCGTTGTGAACCATCAAAAACATTTCCACCCATATTTTTTCGTTCTTCTCCGAACTCTGCCATTACTAATTCTATGCTAGCCATCGTTTAATATCCTTGTTCTTAACTCGGTTAATATCGCCATGCTAATCTCCTACCATCTTCATTATCTATCTTTACCTTTGGGTAATACTTTGGATGTAAATATCTGAACACTTCTTGGTCATCTGCCAATTTCATATGTTCAGGTGCTTCTGGTGGATGTTGTGTGAATTGTTTATCGTATTTTAATTTCAACGCTTCTTCAAGTAATTCAATTAAGAACTCCGTTTTTCCAATCACAACTCCACTATTCAAATATAATCCTTTTTGGTTATCCATATGTGATAATGCTTCTCTTCCCCACTCTCCGTGAAAACCACCTTTGTTTCCTTTACAAAATGTAGTACTCATAAATAATGCATCACAATCATAACCATAGAATATATCTATAATTTTTTGTGGGTCATCTTGAAAAATAACATCTCCCGCATCACACCACATTGATAATTCTGTTTGTTCATTATTTTTTAAATATTCTAAAATCCATTCTTCTTTCATTAAGTGAGAATACATACCATACTTCTCAATCATCTTCTCGTCCACTATATGGTGGCCACACACGGGTTTCGATACAACTACGGGTGTTCCTATGCCTAAATGTTCTAAATTTCTTTCAAAAATAGTTACCTTTCTACCATCTTCCAATTCGTATAATTGATTGTAACGATGTAGTTTAGATTCCGCAGTTCCTGTCTCATCATCAATATAATTGTGGGCAGTTATAAAAGTTATATTATCAGGTTTGGTATAAGAATCCTTTTGTACATCATTCTCTATCATCCAGTCCATAATCTCTCTTGCGTGTTCACCCGCGTGAACGATTGGTTGTTTTATCTCTGAATGTGGTCTCATAATCTATCCATAATATATTCTGCAAATAGTTCGTGAGCTTTTTCATTAGGATGGTATTCTGGTTTTAATCCAGCATACTCTAATGCAAATTCTCTAAATGTTTCACTTGGGTTAATCAAACTTGGAAACCTACCTGTATCAATATTTTGTATATACAACTTGTTCACTTTATCTAAATCAAACCCATCTATAATCTCTGCTCCAGTCTGATTCCACATTGTATGCTGTCCACCATCTATTTTGAAAAAGAAATAATTGATATTATGTTTTTTTAGGAATGATTCTACAACTGATACTTCCCACATAAAATCTAACATATCCTTTTCTGTGGATTGGAACATACCATAGTAATAATATGGAGCATCGTGTCTGTTACCTACTGAATTAGGTGTTAACCCTTTCCAACCACCATCGTAATACTCCCACCTTGAAACCAAACTCCACCCAACAACAACATCTAAATCTTTTGTATCTTTACCACTATCAACATACTCCATCAAGTAATCCATAGTCTTTCTACAAATTTCTTCATTACCTGCACCACATCTTGCGTGGTTTATAACATTCATATTTCTTGTACTTGATATTATAGATGGAAACCTCTGAACTTCAGGATGTCCTAATTCATCCCCAAGAGTAAAACTACAACCATTTGCGTATAATGTTTTCATTTATATATAAACGGGTCTTTTTTCTTTACATTCTGCAATTTCCTTTTAATCTTACGATTCATTCTAAAATCTTCTATCTTATTTAGTATCCAATACCACAATCTCACAATACTTCCTCTAATATTTCATCCCAATTATTATCATATGTAATACCTCTATCATCTATATAATATTCTGCTCTTGGTTTCTCCCAAGTGATTTCATCTACATATTGTAATACATCGTGTTTATCCAACCACTCTTCTACTAATTCTATCCCAGTCTTTCCATTTACTAATGGTCTATCAGGTCTACCTTTAGCAGTAAAGATTATTATATTCCACTTCGTGTATAATTTTCTTAATGCTTCTAAACTACCTGGTAGTGGTTCTCCATAACAAGTACCATCATACCAACCCTTATCCATATTGTGAATAACACCATCAAAATCAACTGCAATATTCTTTTGTTCGTTCTCAAATCCAGGTGGTACATTCAAATTAGATATTTCAGTATTTACTTCTGATTCTATTCCCAAATCTTCAAATCTTCTTTGGGTTGCTTTATCAGCAATAGTTGGACATTTAAAACCAGCACCATGAATTAATTCATATGTTAATGCAAGTGATAATATTTCTGATGTGTGATAATTTATAACATCAAAACTTATAGGAAGAATCCTAACATCTAAATCTTCTTTTGGTTGAGCACTCCACAAACATCCATTCATACCAATATCAACAGCATAATTCAACGCGTTTACTAATGAGTTTGATGATGCTCCTGTCGTTGAACAACTCATCCCAATTGCCAAACACTTAGAAGTATCCAATCCTCGTGTTCTTATCTCTAACCACTTTGACAACCAAGTTTCAAATGATTCATCTGAAATAATTGATGTTGCAAGGATACCACTACCTGGAGCAATAATATTCTTATCTGTTAATCTTGAACCATCAATTGCTGCGTGGTCAGCTATTCCAAGATTACCACCATGCCCAAACAAAAAGATATGTTCTGCTTTATTATATTTTTCTTGTAATTTTTTCCATTCATCGGTTCTACCTATACTCTTAAACTTTCTATCAAAATTTTCTATATTAACCATCTGTTTCTTCCTCATTTATTTCTTTAAACATATTAACAACATGCTCTAAATAATTTTTCACATCATATACTTTTAAATATTGTTCTCTTGCATAAGTAGTTACTTTATCATTAAGGTTATTAAAATCTTCTACAATACCACCAACTACCTCATTTAAATCTGACCAATCATATTGAACTCCGAAATATGTTTTACCCTCTACATACATATTTGGTGCAGTATCAACTAACCCCATTGTTGGTTTAACCATTATTGTATTCGTTGCCCATATCTCAAAATCTCTAAAACATATCTCACCCATACCAAATGGTGATAAACAAACTTTAGAATTATATAAATAGTTAATATAATCTTGATATGGTAACATATCTTTATTAGATATAAAATCAATACTCAACTCATTCCACGCACCCCTTCTATGTTTAGTATATGGAATATCATTTCTCATTTCGTGTTCATAATTCTCTTTGTGTTCTGCTTGATATATTGCACAAACATCATATGGTTTAACATTTGCTGATGGCATTATTAAATCCTTATCAAATAAATGTCCTTGTAAATATCCAAGATTCCATCCACTCAATGCTATTTTTTTCCACTCATCTTCAGTAATATCGTAACTTAGGTTATTTTCACCTTTACCCCAAAACCATCTACCAAAATCCGCGGGAGTATTATATAATTCTCGTTTTAATAACTGATTCTTTATATAACGCGTTGGGTTAGTATTTCTCATCACCTCAATACCACCCATCAATGATGTAGAATCTGAACCATCAAACATCATAAATCTACCACCTTGTGTTAGTTTCTCTACATTTTCAGTTCCCCATTCAATACTATATTTCAATGGTATCTTTTTATTTATAAAATCATGCATACCAATAAACATTACATCAAAATCATCTGATTCAGTTATTTCTACACCATAATTTCTAAAATGGTCTTTACACGCCATAAATATTCTAAATGTTGGTTCGTTTCTATCAAGAGTCGGATTTATAACTTTTACTTTTATCATAGATGGGTATCCATTATTATTGCACTATAAAGTTGATTTTGGGTTTCTTGTTTATGTATGGTTTTTGGGTGATACAAACTCAATTCCTCTTGTGGTGGTATATGAGCAAAGGTTTTACAGCCCGTAATCATTTCGTGTACTTTTCTTCTCCACCTAATATCTGGTGAATTTCTAAATACTCTTGATTGAAAATCGGGCGAATTAATTATCGGAACTTTATATTTTACTTTGACTTTCATCTATAACCTTTACATCTAATATTAATTTATCACTCTTTTTAAGATTTGTTTCCCAATCTATAAATCTTAGATTACTTATATCACCAATTCTTTCAGGCTCAATACCCCACTCAAATCCCAATCTCACAGGTATTATGTGGTCTAATTGATAAGCTCCACTTACACCACATTTATCACGAGGCTTATCATAATTTTCTAATGTATGAATTGGTTGATTATTCGTAATACTTCTAACTTGTCGTTGATATTTTTTATACTCACTCAATTCACTTAAATATTCTTCGTAACTTATATTTTTTTCTTTTAGTATGGATTGTATTCTAACTGAATCTTCTCCCGTTTTAGTAAAAACGCTATTTTTTCGCAACCAATCTTTTTGATGCTCTGAAACTCCACCATTTCCATTTCTTCTTCGACTATCCCATATTTTATCATTCCACACCAGTTTCCGCCCCTTAAGCGCCTTACCAATCTTTTCTTTATGTTCTTTTGTCAGCGTTTTTAATTTGCCACTACAACTTTTACAATTCAGTTTTTTATTCTCTGAATTATTTCTAGCATATTTACTTTTATATGTAATTGTAACATTACACTTAGGACATTTCCTATTAAATAAATTCGGTATTTCTTTATTCCATCTCATATTAATAAGTATCATTTGATTGTATTTTTCACTAAGTAAAAGATAAAATAACTAAATTTTCTTTTCATCAACAATTAAGTCCATTTTTTTCAAAAGTTTATATTCTTCACTTTCAGTATCCATAACCTTTTCATTATAGATTTCATATGGTGCATTAACTCTCCATCCCCATTTCTGAATATGATGTTCTGTTATACCATCGACTGTATTCACTCTTGGTACATATATTAAATCAACTCCATCATTCATTTCTATTATTTGTTTAAGTTGTTGTAATAATGTTTCGTGTGGATATTCATCGGCATCTATATGCATGATGTAGTCTCCACTACAATTTTCTATAACTGAATTTTTTTGTGAAGCAAAATCACCATCAAGTTTTCTATGATACACCTTGATAGTTTTCATATCTTCGTGTCCATATTGTTGAACCCAACTCGTTATAACTTCTTGTACTTGTTCATCCTCACCATCAACGCAAATAACTATTTCATCTTCCACATCTGTTTTGTGGATAAGGATTTCTAATAAATTATTTAACTCTTCAGATTCATTGTGGACAGTAATACCATAACTAATTTTCAAATCCAGCCTCAATTTGTTTTGTGAACTTTCGTTCCATTTCTTTACTAAATTCAACTAATGTATCTTTTGGTATTTTATTGTAATCCACTTCGAGATACACTCTTCGTTTTAAACATTCTCTTCTATCAAATGTTCTGTAATTTTTATAATTCTTAACTAATGCTTTTAATCTTCTGTACATTACTCGTGTTTGAGCTTTTGAAACTCTATCAGGTAAATCTGCTGCAATTGCTTCTTCTTCAAACTCTAACCCACCAAGTTTACCAAACAACTTCTCAACTTTACTTTCTGTTAATGGTCTTGTAATTGCAGTATCTAATACTAATCCCGCAACAAATCTTTTAATTCGTTTAGTAGTTTTTTTTCTAAATCGTAAATCTGGATTTAGTAATAATATGGTTCTCTTGTATCCACGAGTCTCACCCTTTGATTTATACATAAAGGTTACTATCTGACCTGGTTCAACTTTCGTCCATGCGGTATTCCGTACCGACATTATTAATCAAGGTCCTTGATTATACCCATCTCTTTACAAGCATCTAAGAACTCGTGTTGACCATAGGTTTTAGCATTATCTACATCTAATATACTATCATGTCCTTTATACTTATCATCCTTTAGTTCTAAATCTGTTAACTTACGAACTTCTGCTAATTTATAATTCCAACTACTCTGAACTCCATCTGGATAAACAACTCCTAATTTCCCCATATTCAATACTGATGGAAACCACATGAGTTCTCGTTCTTCATCATAGAATGAAATATCATTCATTAATTGTGATGAACCTATTTGTGCTTTTTTCAAATCAGGAGAATCCCAAGTGTATGTTGAATTACTTGTGAACCCACAATTAAAACACATAAATGAAGAAAACTTTTTCTCTTCAAGTACTTGTTCATCCTCAAAACATCGTTTATCATTAAAACAATTTGGACAAGTTATTACTTTTTCAGCCATTTTATACCTTCTTCAATTTGGGTAATTTTAACCCTTTGTTATCTTCTACTTTACTTAACTTCGGCAGTTTCAATTCTACTTGCTGGGGAACTGATGCTATAATTGGGTCAAGGATAGCTTCAAGTTTATTCTTCATTGCTTCATAAGAAAATTGTAACTTAGTGTATGCTTGTAATTGTTTACCCTTTACCACGTACTTACTATAATTATTGTGAATCTCAGTAAAAATACTCGATGCAACATTATAATTGACAGTAATCCACTTATTTTCTGGTGAATCAAACGCCATATCCTTTGGAAACGCATCCATAGGAACTTTTGTTAATGAACCAGGTAATAACTGAGCATAATTCTTATGTAAAAAATCTACATGACCACTCCATCCTGGAGCAACAATTGGTTTACCACTCTGTGCAGCTTCTAATAATGGTCTACCGAAACCCTCTCCGTGAGTAAATGTAACGTGGGCCTTTACTTTTGGATGATTATATAATTCATTCATCTCACTATCCGTAAAATCTCCATGTATCAAATATATATTCGGAAGTTTACTACCAACCACCCCTTCTTTAATATAAGTAATTTTATTTAAAATATCTTCCCTATCTAATATAGAAAAATCTGCACCACTGGTTTTCAATAATAATGCTGGCTGATTTCTTGTATTTTTGAAAGTTTCCAAGAATACTTTAATTAACATACCAACATCTTTTCTATCTTTCCCGATACTTCCACCTAACCAATGACCCGTAAACAAATAACAAAAATCCTCTTTAATTGGTTTGAATGCACGTTTAGTAGTTTTACCAAATGTTTTTGTTTCTTTATAAACATTAGTATCTACACCCTCAAATAAAACACTCATTGGTTTATTCACTTTTAATTCTTGATTCTTGTTTGGGTTTTGTTTATCTTCAATATTAAATGCTGCTTGTTCAAAAACTGCTTTTGAAAACTCTGATGTAAATATAGTTTCATCCATACGATTTACACCCTCTACCCATCGTGGTATAGGTATTGTAGATTCAATTCCAGCAGTCATACCAACATTCTTCCTACCGATTGGGTTGAACTCTCCAGGAATAACTATATGTAAATGTACATCGGGTTGTTTTTGTAAGTCGGGCCCGGTCATTAAATGTGATTTAATTTTATCGTGTTGTGAGTTATTTTCTTCCAATGCGGTCATTGGTGTATTACCCCACCGAACTGAATTTATTTTCACATCGTATTTATCTAATTCAATCAATGCACTACAAATATCCCTTGAGTGATTTCCGTATCCACTACGAGTTTTGACTGGTGCCGTTACTAATATCATTGGTTTCATATTCTACGCCTTATATGTGTTAACTTTATGTCTTGGTGTCCATTTCTCAAATGCAGTTTCCATATGGTCTATGAAATTCTTACACATCCATCGTGCACTCATCATAGATTCATCACTACACACCCATTCGTGTCCAATAAACCCACACTCTTCTCTTGCTTCCTTACCCATTTCATACCATTCTTTTATGGCATTTCCAGCATCCTCCCAATCACATCTATCATCAAAGATATATGGTGTTGGTACTGAACCCATTAGTGAACGAGTCTTAGGCCAGACTGGTTTACACCACTCACCCCAAGTTAATTCTGAGTTATGTTCCCACTTCTTCCAATCGTGTAATGATAGTAATTCCTTATAATCATCTGAAGTTAAGAACTTATCATTAATTTTAAATCCTACTTGGTCTTGTAATCCACCCGTAACATTAACAATAATTGGTGTTCCACTCATTAATGATTCACAAGTTCCCAATCCGAATCCTTCATTGGATGCAATATTCATTGTTACATCGGCAATATTATATAGGAAATTCATTTGTTTATTATCAAGTTTCTTATCACTAAACACTACATTTATTTCTGGTGCAATTGCATTAATTAATGCTGGTAAATCAGTTCCATTCCCATCAACTGGTTGAGTATGCATTACATAGGTAACTTTATCTCTCTCTTCGGGTGGGATTGAATTAACAAAATGTTGAAATGCAAGAATACAATCACCCATCATTTTCCTACGAATATTTCTATTCACATATAACAATGTGAAGTTATGGGGCCTATTACCCAATAACTCATTCTTAAATTTCCTCATTTCCAATAACTCAGCATCATCTTTAATTGGATAGAATTGTGTTTCGTTAATTCCGTGTGGTAAGTATGTAGAATCCCAATCTGTTCTTGGTTTTGTTTTTGCAACTTCATTAACTAATCCAACAGTCTGTTTGGAAATATTCATAATCAAATCACAACTCTCATAAAAGAACTCATTATAATGTGGTGCAGGTAAATCATCCCAAATATTATAATAAAATATAGGAATGTTCTGTCTTAATTCGTGTTCCATGTGGTATAACCACCCCCAAAATCTTGGGTCTGTGTAGTGTAGAATAGCATCAGGTTTCTCAAGTTCCATAATCTCTTTTAAAATATCTGGATTACCATAACCATCAATTGGATAAACTTTTAAATATCCATCTTTCACACCAGTCTCTTCCAACACGGCATCGTGCATATCAACCACTTTACCTTTATCTGGATGTTCTATTGCTCCACCAATCTGAACCCAATCGTATTTATCGATTGTACCCAATACAAATTCTCTTGACATCGTACCAACCCCACTTGACATACGAAGGTCATCTGATAAAAGTAGTATCTTTTTCTTCTTACGAGCTTGTACTTCTTTTACTGACTTTAATTTTGGTAATTTAATATCCATTTATAACCCTTATTATTTAAATTAAAATTTACTTCCACTTTGAAATAATTTGTCATGCTCGAGAATTTCCTTCCGGAACTCATCATCATAAACGAATTTATTAAGTGTACGATTTACCAACTTCTGTAGTGAAAACTCTGATTCTATTGTCTCACTTTTAAATTTACTATACAACTCCGATATTACTTTCACCGAAGTTAATTTTATCTCTTTCATATTATATCCTCTATTATATACGTATATATTGTATATATATAAATATACAACTAATCAATAATAATGTACTTTTTTTCTATTTTATGTGCATATTTTAAGGCAGATGCAGTACCATTTGATATCTCACCATTTAGACAAAACGCAACAACTTTATCACTATACTCTACCAAATCTTTATTTCGTCTATGGTAGTGTCCAACATTATATTGTTTATTATATCTAAAACTCTCTTTAACACAATGTATATTATGTGGTTCGTGGTATGCTGGGAACTCGGAATAATTTACATCAAAATCTAAAGCAAATCGTTTTGCATATTTATCTGCTCCATCTTTTGCTCCACCACTAACTATAACCAATCTATCAGAGAACTTTTGTTTTAGTTCCCAAACAAATTGTTTTATCTTTCGTTTATTTGTGTAACTACGCGACCCGATGATTGCTATCTTTACCATCGTTTCTTTTTTGTTGTTTTTTATTTGGTTTTTCATCTATAACGAACTTATAAATATTAATAAATTCTTGTAATCCTTCTAATATATCATTAGGGTTAACATATCTCCACGAAAATCTCGTGTACATATTTGTAATCCCATGGGCATTTGGTGTTAGTGATTCTCTCATCTTATAAGACATTAAGTCGTACCATATAAAATCATTTTGTGTATCAAAATAATAGGGTCTAATTATTGTCTTAAAATTTGTATGTCCTTTACTTTCCCAAGTATTAACGAAATCTTTTAATTCTTTTGGTTTTAAATCAGGTTCGTGATACCAAAAATATAATTTTGCACTACGAACTTTATTGGATATTTCAGTTAACATATCTAAAATTTCTTCTGTATTATCACTATGGATAACATCAGGTAAGTACAATCTTATATTTGGATTACTCATATCATTTTCCTATCACATATATCTGGTTTGTTTTTAAACTCACACCATTTACAATTCTTTGCTGAAGCTATCTTAGTATATTCTTTCTGAATATGTTTACCTTCTTCATCAAACCCATCTTCAATAAATTCTGATAACCTCTTCATAACTCTATTGATACTTGGCGTTCCACTTGCAGGTGAAAATTGCTGTATTCTCTTTTGTGGATATTGTAAGTTCTCGTACAATTTTCTCTTCAATATTAAATATTCAACATCTATTTTATCGATAGAAATATCTCGTTGTTTAGCAAAAAATTGTTTATACAATAGTAACTGATTTGTTTTATTCTTATCTGCTTTTTGCCATTTGTTCCAACCCATTGTAGAAGTTTTAATATCAATAATTCGTACCCTACCCCTTTTCTTGTCGTGAATAACCACATCCATATAACCAATAAACTTCATCTTATTTGGTAAATCAAAATCTAAATTTAATTCTATACCAAGTAGTTCGTGGTCTTTTTTAGGAAAATATCTACTTTTTAATTTAAGAAATTCGTTAACTATTTTTAACCCATCCTCATAAAACTCTTTCATCTCTTCAAGTGTTATAACTAAAACTTTAGATTCTTTGGCATACTTTTTATAGTTCTCTTCCATCCTATATAATAAGATTTCTTTCATTGGAAGTGCATCAGCTTTTTTTATGGTCTTATCATAATAACAAACTAAATATGCTTGAATTGTTTCGTGAACTGCAGTTCCAAAGACCGTATAGATATTACCTTCAAATGTGCCAAGTTTATCTACATAATTAAGTTTCCACATATTAGGGCATTTATCCCATTGTGAAAGTTGACTATAACTAATCCTCCCCATTAATCCATCCACCTACCATGTTTATATAAATGCCATAACCTATGTTTAAATATTTCCCACGTTAATCCAATAAATGTATTAGCTGTGTATTCACCTTCTGGCACTTTATAAAAAAATGCTTTCTTTTTCATTATTTTCCCCACTTACCATTCTTAACTATTGTTGCCATTATACCATAGTTGGACATATCCAAAAAGGCATCTTCTAATGGTTCACCCTCTACGGCATTAACTCTTCCACCAATCAACAAGGTCTTTACTCTTTGGATTTTGTCATTAATTCTGAAGAACAATCCTGTAAGAGATAGTTTTATATCTTCTTCTGTTTGTAATTGTGTTCCGACACTTATGTTGCCTGGGCCGTAATCGTGTTGCTTGTGACAGAACAATATGTATTGTTCTCTTTGTAATCTTTTAAATTCTTCAGTCATCTGTGGCCATTCTTGTTCCATTAGTGTTACAATGTCGCCGTGGTTGCCTGTTAAATAAGAATTTACTTCTTTTTTTGTACTTGATTCTTTTATGTATGTTTCACTCATATTTTACTCCGATTTCATACTTGAATATACGACATTTTTGCCATACAAGTCAAGTACTTTTTTAAATAATTTTATCGATGATACCATACTCTAAACATTGTTTGGCATCTAAGTATGTATCGTTTCTATTCATTCTCTTCCAAAACTTTACATCCTTGTTAGTTACTTCCGCGAGTAACTGATTAATATCTTTTGCTAATACTTTTAAATGGTCAACACCTCTCATAACATCAGTAGATTTACCAACCTCTACTGCAGAACCCTCATGTACCATCACAGTCGAGTGGTTTGTCATTGTTCGAGTTCCTGTACCACAAGCTAATAATACTGCTGCAGCACTCATACAAGTTCCAACACAATGTGTATTAACCTTAACATCCATGTTTTGAATATAATCAACCAACCCCAACATAGCATAAACATCTCCACCATAAGAAGCGATATTAAGATTTATCGCATCTAAGTGTGGATTTACCCTCTGTAGGTAATCCAATTTAACTATTGTACTATATAAACTATCAATGTCAAATTCAAAATTCATGTATGTAGTGTTCGTATATGAATTTACACCCCACTCCATCTCTGACATTGCGAATTGTTCTTCTTTTTTATAACCTTGTTCTGCCATTACTTGCTCCATATGTTTTTAAGTTCTTTGTCTGATACACCATATTTCATTATGATTGATGTAACCTGTTCTTTTGTTAATATTTCCAAATGTTGTTCAACCTCTCGTGTACTACATTCAAAGTAATCCACTAAATGTTCCATAGCCCATTTTTCAACTTTTGATTTCTTCTTTGATTTTGTATATCTAAGAAATGTTCTACCTCTTGGTATTATGTCAACATAAAACTGATACAAATTCTTTGGTTTTAATTCCCAATACTTTTGTATTTCATTTACAACCTCTAACCATTCAGATTTCATACTAAGAAATCTATGTACCATATAGTTACTCCAAGTTTTTTTATCAGCATCTGATAAGGAGTCCCAATACATAGTATTTTGAACATTAGTAATTTGTTTTATGTGGTCGAATAACGATTTTGTTTTTGCCATAATAACCTTTTGATATATATAAATAGAGAATATAATCTCTAAAATTTAATTTATTTAAAAGTGTTTCCTGCAACCCAACAAACACTTGTGTACCTTACACCTTTAGTGACTGGTGTAACTTGGTGTCCTGCAAATGATGGAAATATAATCAATCTACCTGGTTCTGGTTCAATTATAGTATCATCAAATAATATAAAATCTCCACCCTCATATTCATTATTTAAAAATAATACTGCAGTCATTTTAACTATACTAAAATCATCTGATGGATGAAAATCTGCGTGTGGTGTGTACCAATCTCCAACTTCATATTTATGACCAGTATATTCATTTCTATGAATCCCACCGATATCAAATTTATAATAAAGTTGATTTGCTAGTTTAAATGCGTTCCAATATTTTGTTAATATTTCCTCATCCGTATAGAGTGCAACATTTAAGTTACAAACTGCAGGGTCTTTTTTATACTTAGGATTAGAATCTGCACCATAGTAAACATCCTTTTGTTTCTTCACACAATCTTTATCAATTCGCGTTATAAACTCATCACACTCTTCTTGAGTAATAAAGTTTTTTCTATCCACCCACCATCTAAAATTTGGATTAGGTGTAAAGTTCTGTTCTATTGGTTTATACAAAGGTATCACCTATTATAAATTCTTGAATACAATGTCGTATTCCCTTTGTAACTGGAGTTACTCTATGAAAAAATATTGGTGAGAATACAATTAAAGTTCCCTTTTCTTGTGGAATTGTATAATACTCCATAGAATGTGGGTCTTGTATAGCAAATTGTGTTTTACCACCCTCATATTCACTTGGGTCTGTTAATTGTACAATACACGCTAACTTTCTTAGAGAACTTTGGCCTGCATTAAAATCTGAATGCCAAGTATAAAAATCTTCAGTCTCTCCATTATACTGAATCATTTTTATATTGTTTTCTACTTCTTGAATATTAAAGTTCCAAGATAACTGATTCATTACTTTTGCAGATAAAAATAATTTCTGTTGTATGTCTGAATAATCACCCTTTGCATAATCTCTCATATCTTTATGTAAATACCATTCTTTAACACTTCTAAATTCTAAATTATGGTCTGAACCCATATGTGGTTCTATACAACCTGTTTCACCCTTTTCCGTACTTTTAACCCTTTCAATAAACTCATCACATTCTTCTGGTGTAAAGAAGTTTGGTTTTGTCATATACCATTGAAAGTTTTCATTCTTTTTCATCTTAGTGGTTCTCCTATGTAGGTTTCTCTCATTATAAATCTTTCTCCACTTTTAAGTGGTGTAACCATATGGTTCGTAAACGATGGGAACATAAATAAATATCCTTGTTTATATGGACATTTAAAAAAATCTTCTTTTTCATTACTAAATGCAAAATGTAAATCACCACCATCAAAATCTTTTGGGTCGGATATTTGAATCAAGCAAGCTATTTTGTTTAATGATAGTATTCCAGCATCTGTACCCGAATGCCAATTGAAATGGTCTCCCTTTTGATATTCAATAGTTCTAAAATCCCCTTGATTTCGTTCAATATCGAATTTCCAAACCCTATCATTTGTAATCTTTACTATAGTATTTAGTTTATCTACCAACCAACTATAATCATTCTTTATATTACTATTTAATTCTGGTAATAAATATATTTCATTACAATCACGATGGTGAGATAGATTAACTTTTGTAGGCTCTTCTTCTTGTGGATTATATGTTCCACCTTGAACCCAACTATCTTCACCCTTAACTTTTTTTACTAAATCATTACATTGTTCTACACTAAGAAATGATAAATGTATAAACCATTTAAAATCATTGTTTTCTTTCACCTAAAAGTATCTCCGTGTAACCAACCAACGATGGAATATCTTGAGCCAGAAAGTAATGGTGTAATTCTATGTATTACTAATGGATTAAAAATAATTACACTCCCCTTTTTTCTTGTACCCTTAACAAAACTATCACTATCTTTGGTTGTTAATGCAAACTCTAAATCTCCACCATCATAATCATCACCATCTGATAATTGAACTATAACACTTAATTTTCTCGTTGATTCATCACCTTTACCAAAATCTGGATGCCATCCATACCCATCACCCTTTACATATTTTAATAGTTTAAAATTCTCGTAAGAATCCCAATCAATATCGTAATTGAAATGTAGTTTATTAGCAACCTTAGTGAGATTTAATATTTTATCAGTAATTTTACTACTTTCTATTTGGAACTCTGTTGCTTTTCTGTAATCTCTAACCTCACTACCACTCAAACCAACAAGTTCAGCTCTACTACCATTGGTATTGATTGTGTGTTGAGATTCACCAAAACTTTTATTTTTAATAAAATCTATTTCTGAATCACTTAGAAAGTTTTCCTTTTCAATATAATACTTAAAACCATTATTTTTTTTCATACTTACTCTTTAAGGTCCTTTTGGTGGTAAGTTATGCACCACCACCACCTTTTGGTGGTAAGTTATGAACTAATATATCACTTGAAAAATAAGTATCAATATCCTCTACATCTAATGAATAGAAAGTTTCATCGGTAGTTACTTCGACTGTTGATGTTACTTCAATAAGGTTACCATCCTTATCCATTAGTTCATCACCAACTTCAATTTCAAATGCTCTAAGGAATTTATACTCATTTGCTCGTTTTACAAATATCATCCCCATCCAACCAAACTTATAAGTATCATTTATTATATAATGTTCTGGTTGTACATTAGAAGATACCTCAAGTACAACTGAACCACTCGAAACACTATTGGTTAAATCTGTTGATGAATATGCTGCAAAATCGTGGTCACTTAAACTCATTCCAACTGGTTGATATGATTTAACCACATCACCAACTTCTACATCTTGTATTTGTTTAGTACTACCATCATACATACGAATTAAACTTCCACTCGGTGTTGTAGTACCTCTATTTGCAACCAGTTTCCACTTATACCAATCATTATCTATAGATGAACTTACACCTGTAGGTGGATTTATTTGTATGTATTGTGGACTATAATAAGAACACAATACTTCTGTATGTTGTGGTGTGAATAATATATATGCTCTACCAGTCCCTAAGTATTTATTTCCATTACCATCTAAACTACCAGAAGATGGAATAAATTTTTCTGGATAAGTAGATATACCAGTACTCGTCTCGATATCATACCAATATGTCATACTGGTGTGAACGCGCTCTTTATAATCCGAATTTGATTCCCAAGTTTGTTCAACTCCATCCGCATCTGTATAGGTAGATGAGTATATATTTCTTTGTTCTGCATTAGTTATATATGAGTTAAAACTTATATTGAATGGACTAACTAATAATGAACCATCTTCAGTTTTAGATTTTAAAACAAAATCTGGCCAAGTTCCTACTCCACGATTAGCTGCAATTGATGATGAAGTAAAACCATCTATAAATGTCTCACCAACATTTGCACTCTGAAGTATAGTTCTAAATTTAGTTTTATCCATAGAACCAGTAGCCATTGTATATAATGTATCATCTGCTCCGTAACCATTTGGTGTATCAACGAAAAGATGAAATTTACTTGAAGATGCCTCTACCCGAGAATTAACATATGGTGCTGAACTATCATAAACAAAAGAAGAACTTATGTTATGATTAGCGAAACTTGCGGATATACTTGAAAGTTTAGTTTGTCTTGGATTTTGCATATCTGCCCAAGTAGAACCATAAATATTTACACTACTATAACTTTGTGTAACAGCATATTGTGCAATTCTATCAAAGAAATCCGAACCTTGTACTGATAAAGGTATCTGTACACTTGGATTTGTATTAAACTCAAATATTTTTGTATCATTACTACCACTCTCAATAGTAAAATCATATGCACCAATAAATGCTGAATAACTATGATTTGGCCAATCTCCTGCACTACCTGTTATGTAATCACTAATTTCTTTTACTTTAGCGTTTACATCTGATTTTTGTGTATAATTTACTATACTCATTAACTTCTCCTAATGATACTTTTATTCATATATAAATATCATATTTTTACATTATAGTTACTATTTAGGAACATCTTCTGTGCTGATTTATTCCAACTATCTGATTGTGCCCACCAAGAATCCCAATCTTGGCAATATCTATGTAGTGAATTAACAATCTCACCACCTATACCTTTATTTCTATATTTAGGATTTACATAGATGTTACATATTTCCTTTGTTTCTGTATTTAACCAACCCCAACCTTGTATCATTTGTTGTGGATTAAATACTACAAACTTCCAACCATTGTCTAATCTGATTTTTGCTTTAGGTAAATCCCACATATCATCCCACTTAATTATTGAATTAAAGTAGTCTATCTCATATTGTAAATTATATAAGGTACACTCATCATAATCAAATGATGGACATAAATCAGATACTTCCGCATCTTCCCTATTGATGTTAAATAACATCTTCAACACCTTTACCATCAGTTACACAACCATCTCTAACAACTTCGGTATCTTTTATTGTCTGTACTATCTCATCACATTTTTCGTGTGATAGGAATGTTGGTATTTGAATTGAGAATTTAAATGCTTTATTTTCCCCCATGTCCTGGCGCATTATGAACTAATATATCTGATGAAAAGTATGTATCAATATCTTCTACATTGAGTGAATAAAAAGTTTCAGTAAGATACTTCTCTTCCACTGCAGTGACATCAATCCAATTACCATCTTTATCAAATAATTTATCATCCACTTCTACCTCATAACCTTTTCTAAACTGAAAGTATCCCAAACCACCCCTATCCATATAGACTCCTGCTAATTGTGGAATCTTATAAGTATCATTTATCAAATAGTATAAATTTACTTCTTCTGAATGTACATCCACAACAACTGAACCACTTGCAAAACTATCACTTACATCTGTAGAACTCCAACTTAAATAATTCATATCACTATCTGGCATTCCCAATGAACCAGAACCACCTGGTTGATACGATTTAACTACATCACCAACCTCTACATTTTGTACCAATTTAGTACTATTATCATACATACGAATTGTTGCACCATGTGGTGTAGATGGGCCTTGGTAGGGTTTTAATGTCCACTCGTACCAATCATTATTCAGAGATGAACTTACACCTGTTGGGGCGTTTAATAATGAAAACTTACTATTATAGTAAGTACCAAGTGTAATTACTTTTTCGGGTGTTAATAATTGTACACTTCTACCATTACCTATGAATTTTCTTGCACCATCATCACTACCTGATGAAATAATATAATCCTCTACATAATTACCCGTTCCATCTTCCACATCTATACCATAAAAGTGTTGCATACTCTCTGTGAATGGTGTACCCACACTCCAATTTACTTCATTTCCATCAGCATCTGTAAAAACACTTCCGGTTAGCTCTCTTACTTCTGCACTACTGATGTATGAATTAAATGAAATCGAACCATCAGCTGTAACCATAAATGATGCATGTTTAGCTAAATCTTTTAAAACATAATCTGGATAATCACTAACCCCTTTATTTGCTGCTATTGAAGCTGAATTAAATGCCCCAATTAAAGAATCACCACCAATTGGTGATGCCCCAAGTATAGTTCTAAAACTTGTTTTAGTAAATGAACCACTTGATATCTGATACAAAGTATCATCCGTGTTACTTGGTGAAGCTACGAATACATGGAAACTCCCCGAATTTGAAGCAGTTCCTCTTTTTGCTAAGTATTGTGCTTGGTCTGTATAATTAAATGATGAACTAATATTATATTGAGCAAAACTTGCAGATATTGTAGGTTGTGTTGCAGTAGGTGGATTATATGTTCCAAATTGAAAACTACCATATACTTGTACATCTGAATAACTTTGTGTTGAGGCATATTGTGCAATATCATCATATATGTTTCCATATAGACTACTCATCTGAGTACTATTGATTGCAGTATTCATCTCAAATACCTTTACATCATCACTACCACTTTCAATTGTAAAATCATAACACGCAAGTATTCCTGCGTAAGATGAATCAGGCCAACCACCAGCACTACCTGTAATGTAATTAGATAGTGATTCTAACTTCGTTTCTACATCTGATTTCTGACTAAATATTGTTATTGACATAAGGTTCTCCTATATATATTATAAATATCTCTCATATAAATTTTTGGTAAATAATTCGTTAGATAAAACTCCAGCGTGGTTGCCACCAACTGCCTCATCTTCCCAACACCCAAGATATTCATCTATAACATTTGTTAGTAATCTAATTCCTTTATTTTCCAAATAATTCTCAATCAGTAATTGATTTCTGTATAGATTGTCATTATCATATTCATCGTTCTGTAAATTTACAAGTGAATCGTGAGCTAACAACCCATCATCAGTTTTCCAATAATCCCATTTACCATCAGGCTTAAAAGAGCATTTCCTACCATCTAATGTGGTGTACTCTCTCCTATGTGGATACGTATATAAAACAACAATTAAATCTGGTTTTAAAATTTCGGTATATGATAGAACTGCTCTACTAATTGTATCATTAGATATTCCTTGAATACCACAATTAATATGTGAGTGTTGAATTTCGTTTGCTAATAAATGTGGCCATGTTTCCTCATTTCCTACACCTACACCCAATGTATGACTGCATCCAAAAGTAAGTAACTTAGATTTTGATGAAAAATAAGTTTCTAAATCATCTCCCCTAAATCCAAGTTCATTAAATGTATATCCACCAACTACTCTACCAGATTTATCTCCACCGACAGTTTTATGTGTTTGATTCTTTCTTGATTTTAAATCATCAAATATATCAAACTCTTTATGAGTCCAGTGCGGGTTCAAGACCTGTTCCCTTTAACATCTCGGTTGGTACTTGTCCACAATTACCACAACTAAATACTTCAATTGGAACTAATCCTTCTTGACCATTCGGTGACATTATTGCAGATATCCTTTTTATAATCGTTGATGTTATAAACAAATAATTACCACACGCCTGACAATTTAGTGTATCTGCTTTACTTAAATCTAATTTTTGTTGTGGTTTATTTATCGGTTTTTGTGCTTTCATATTCATTTTACTTTTCCTATTATCTCAACAAACATTGCCATAGCATTTATTTCTTTATCCACTACTACTGCATCACTTTGTTGATATTGACTTAATACTAAAATACATTCTGCGACATGTCCTCTACCCCAATCATCGACTGTATCAAACAACAACCTAAACATATCACTAAAGTCTGTAACTTTGGAATCTGCTAATAATTGTCGAATGTTCTTGAATGCATTCTTCTTATCTTGAGTTTTCAAGATTTCTAAAACTTCTAACTTGTAATCGTTTTGTGTACTCATCGCTTCATCTATAACGAGTTTCTCTTTTACTACCTGTCTCTGAGCAGCATTGATTACTCTTCTGATATCGGGATAACCACCATTCACTATCGTTACGATATCATCTACTTTTGCATCTACCGATTCTTTCTGTAAGATTTTCGACATATGCATCGCGACTTGTTTTCTATCGGGTGGTATAATCTGAAAGGATTGACATCTTGATTGGATTGGGTCAATTATTCTTTCAACATAATTACAAGTTAGGATAAACCTACAATGTTTTGAAAATGTTTCCATTAGATTTCTTAATGCTGCTTGTGCATTTGGTGTAATGTAATCACACTCATCTAATATTATAATCTTCATCTCTGAAAATCCAAGTGTTGATGCAAAATTCTTTACTTTATCACGAACTACATCTACACTATTCTCATCAGATGCATTAATATATAAATAATCACAATCTATATTATTAACGAGTAATTTAGCGAGAGTGGTTTTACCTGTACCTGCACGTCCATAAAGCAAAAGGTGTGGTAAATCGCCACTCTCCAAATACACTTTGACTTTACTTTTGAGATGTTCATTCCCAATGTAAGTGTCAAGTGATTGCGGCCGATACTTTTCTACCCATAAGGTATTTTTAATTTCTTCCATACTATTCCTTTATTGCATCTTCTTCTAAAAATATCTGAACACTCCATCGAATACCAGATGTAATTTCATTTACCCAATGTAAATGTTTATCTGCTATCCAAACATACCCAGCATCTTGTTTCATTGTTCTAACACCATCGTTAGTTTCAAATTGTAATTCTCCACCCTCATATTCACCATACTCTTTATCAGATAATTGAATACCAATCGTAAAACATCTCTTCCTTAGAATTTCACCATCAGTACCTGTCATAACATCATCTATATGTGGTTTAAAATAACAACCTTTACTATAGTGACATATTATCATTGAGTAACCAAGATTATCAATGTTTAAATCTAAAGTATTTGTCCAATCTTTAATCCTATCATAAACCCAAGATATATCATAAGGTGAATTACCCCAAGGCAAAGCATCTGATAACATTTTACTACCAACTTTTTCATATTCGTTGTGGTAGACATCAACTACTCTAACTTTTAATCTAGCATATGATTTTATTTTTTCACATTCTTCTTTACTAAATAATCTTTTTTCTATTAAAGTTTTTTCCATATCCAAATCGGTTCACAAAAAGTTTTATCTTTTGTCTTTTCCGCCAGTTCCCTTGTCTCATCTTTGAATCTATCTTCTGCTGCAGTTCCTGCACCACCACTATTTGGTCTTTTTGCCATTTCCATTCCAATACAACCTTGATACTCTGAATCAGTAAATGTTGATACAAAATCATTCATAGGATTACAAATCTCTAACCATTTCTTACCATGAGAATTTAATCTCTTTTGTTTTGCTCCACTACTCGCATAAACATCACTTATATTCACTAATAAATATCCACCACTTTTGATAGAACCCCATAATTTTTTAATAGTTGTCTGTAAAAATTTATCATTCCACTCATCAATAGTTTTGTATCTTACCCAACTTTGAGTATCATCATAACTATATCTCTCAACTCCAAAATATGGTGGTGATGTAAAGACAGTATCAAACATATCTTTATATTGTTCAAAATCTACATCTTCTGCTGGTGATTCTAAAAACTCTGAATCTTTATCAACCTCGAAGAACATATTTCTGTGTTTTTCGTAGAACTCTTTTTGTTCTCTATAGAGTGGATGGTTTTCTTTTCGTGGGTCTATCCCAAGATAATATTTACCACTCTCACTACCATAGAATCCTGCTAATCTATCTCCCCAACCTGCAGAGAAATCTAATATGTTCTCACTACCCAACTTATCATAGAGTACTTTTGCAACATTAGGTTTAAATTGAGAACAAATATACTTTCTCAAACTTAACATAATCCTAAGATTACCCGCAGTAATTTTTGGTAACTTCAAAGTATATGCAGCACCCATAAGTGATGTCATATATTTTTCTGTTTCCCAAGTTCTCTTTGGACCTGGTGCAATTGTTCCATCCACACTCCAACGATTTACTTGTTGGAAGAAATTACTGGCAGCATTACCTATGTTAACTCTTCTAAAGTATTGTTGTTTACCCTCAAATTCTAAACCATATCTGTATGCAGTTCCCTCACGAGCAAACCACTCTCCCTCTACCAAAATTTCATTATGTCTCATACCCTTTAACTTCATTAAAGCTTTGTAGGCATCATCCTCTGAAATAGTGGCATAGGGAATCTCATAAGTCATTGCTACTTTAGCAAGACTTTCTTTGACATCATCCTTTTCGAATGTTTCTTTGATATACTCCCATTCTTTCTCATCTATTTCAAGATAAGGAGTCATACCTTTAAATTTATCAAAATATTCTAAATACATTATGATTTCTCGAAATTAAAAAACTTCCTCACTGCTGCAGAATCTGGTGTAACCCAATTACTACCATTGGTTGCAGTCTGTTTAGGTGTTGGGATATAATTATCACTCAACAACTCTTCAAACTCAAACCAATCCAACATATGTACTTCACAATCGTGTAATCGTTCCATACTATGAATAGATTCCCTAACTTCCTTACTTAAACCACTATATGGATGTAAGATATGGATAGAACCACCAGCAAGTTCATACTTTCGTACATACTTATCTACTTTGGTTGCTATCTTCTCATCTATACTTCCAGCAGTTCCAGTACTTACACAATCCAAATACACCCTACCAAATTTAGTACTGATTCGGAAATCTATACCCCTATTTGGTGTATAAGTGTAGTGTATCTTTTTATTATTAAGGTATTCTTCTACTTTATCTTCAAGTTTCTTACCGCGTTTATTTGCAGTATGAATCCCTAATTGGGCTTTATCAAGTATATTATTTGCCACTTTTGACTCCTTATGTCACTTGTTGGGTTGCAACCAAGAAATATTGTGATTTATAATCATCAATATTAAAACTGATTGTAGCTAATCCATCTGAACTAACCTTTAATACAGCTTTCTCACATTCTTTATTTGCAGTTAAAATATTTGCAAACATATTTGCGTTAAATGAAATAGGTTCAGTATCACTAAACTCTTCACACTCAACTGGTATTGTTACCCTATTAGTTGCAACATTACTGAATCCGATAACTACTTTTGCACTATTATCTTTTGCAATAATAGTAAATGTATCGGTATCAGGTAACGCACCTTTACCACTAATAAATGTATCAATGAAATACCTATCAATCTTCAATTCTAATTCGAATGTTGATGGTAAGTTTTTAAGTTCTGGTGGTGTTGGTATAACTGACAAATCACTTAACATATACTTTGTATGTGTACCATGTTGCGAGTCTTTCATATTAACACTCACAAACTTATCGCCCATTTTTTGTAAACTAAAATCTACATCTTCTTCTAAGATGGATAGTAGTGATACTAATTGCGAAGTGTTGTAAACTCCAATATCTGATGCTTCTATATCATCGAAGTTGTCCAATACTACCGACCCCACTAATGATTTATCACCACTAATGAACCTTGTAGCCAATTGTTTTCCATTGGATGACCATTTTACTGATTTAATTTCACCACCAAGTGAATACTTGTCGATAAAACGAATTAGTTTTGTTTTATTCATAACCTTATTGTCCTTTTGTTAATAGTTATTACTTATTGTTTCCTATGTATATACATATATACCAGAAATCTCAAAATCAAAAAAATCTTTCAATACTTTGCTGTTTATCTACGACGGCTTCCCACCCCAAACTTTCGTAGAACATTCCTATCTTTTTACTCATTGCTTGTTCAAACATCTTAGTATGGTCAATGTTCGTTTTAATAAAATCTAATATTTGAGGCGGGTCCTCATATCCTTTATAACCAATTACATCAAATCCAAATTCATTATTCTTTAGGTAAACCCACCTAATCTTATTACCATTAGTAATCTTCTCATACTTTCTACCTTCAAACCAATGATGTAATATAGAATTATAATTTATTGCTGCTTTAACATGGACTGGTGCACCCTTTTTATATTTACTGAATGATGACTCTTCATCTTTAGAAATATATTTACCTATACCTTTTACTCCGATAGGATTTGCCAATACACTATAATGTAGCATATGTAGATTCCTCTTAAACTTACTGATTCTTTCATCAATCTTTTCCTTTGGAACATCTGCCAATATATCATCTAATACATTTTGTAATAAATCTTTCATCGCAGGAGCAAAATTACTTCTGACTGTATCCAAACCTTTTACTTGTGTTTTGTTTACCTTTCTACCAGCATCATTGATGATTCGTAAACCATATCGTTTCTTCGTTACGAACAAACCTGTCTTTGCGATTACCTCTTGTTTGATATCAAACACGTGTTCATCTATATTCAAAAATTTCTTGGCGAAATAATCGTAACTTAAATTTAGATAATCTTGTACCTCTCCACATATCTCCATAATTCTTTGTGTCATCATAGTTTCAGATAATTTCTGATTTGGAAACCTTTTCTCAACTAATGGTACTGCGGATGCGAAAATAGAATCTGTATCAATATAGATAACATAATCCTTATCAGTACCTAACTCTTTATTATAAAAGTGGTTGGTAATTTTCTTACTGAACTTAATCAATGATTGACCTGTGGTTGTGGTTGCTTCTGCATTATCTAAATCATAAAATCTAAATACTGGTAATCCCAATACACCATATAATGAATTTAGAAGAATCTTCTGAAGATATTGTCTCCTATCAAAATATTGAGATTTCTTTTTATCACCTTGGTCGTGAAACTTCTTCACAAGTTTTCTCATCTCTACTCGTTCATTAAACCACTTTGTGAGTAGAGCAGGAATCAATCCTTGTTTATCAGTACGATACATAACCCCATTACTTGATATACTTAATCCAGTCTCATCTAAATAACTCTCCAGTTCTGTATTGGTTATTTGTTGTATTTCCTTACCCTTTGTGTTAATCATAGAATAAGTTTTCGTATGTCCTGTCTTTAGATACTGGTCTACATCCCATTCCAAAACCTGCCCAACCTTAGTTTCAGGTGAGATATTCAATGAACGAATAACACTTGGATACATACTTGTGATATCTAAATCATAAACCCAATCGTGTTTACCTTTTTGTGGGTCTTGTACATATGCACCAGAGAACTTTTCATCATCCCCTCTTCGTTTAGGATTTCTTGGTTTGTTTGGTGCAACAATACCCATCTTTTTTAAATAAACTAATATCGCACCCTCTAAATATCTTGAACTCATAAACACATCTTCATATGGGACATGTCCTAAATGTGCTATACCACAAGCAACTCCGATATAATCCAACTTATCATTTAACTCCACAAGAATACGAACATCTCGAATGTTATAATCTATAAACTTCTGTAAATCATTTTCAAATAAATCATTGAGTGTTCCATCATACTCAATTTTCTTCATACCAACTTCAACTTCACCAATGTAATCTAAACGATAACTTGATTGTTGAATTGGCGAGAACTTTTTATATAATGCAAGATAATCTAACACACTAACACCTGCAATAACAAACTTCTTTTTGTATTCATTGTAATAACAATGTCTGATAGGTGATAGCATCTTTGCAACTTCTGAACCTAAAACTCTGACTGTTCTATTATATAGATACGGAATATCAAAATAATCAATGTTCCACCCACTTAATATTGTAGGATTTATTTCTGCGTATTTCTGATAAAATCTTGTCAATAATTCGTTTTCAGTTTTAAATAACTCTACTGATGTATCACCATTTTCATAATTTTGTATAGTATTTTTAGAATCTAAAGTATAACATATATACTTTTTCATTATCTCATCATATATTGCAATAGATGTAATTGCAGTTTCTGCTTTTTCTACATCTGGAAAACCATCAACCACTTCCACCTCGATATCAAAATAGAAAGTTCTATTTCCCTCTGCAACATCATCCGAATCCGTGTATTGGTCAACTAAAAATCTTGTAGTGATTGGTACATCACTCTCATATAAACCTGGGTCATCATCATCCCAAGTGTACACCTTTTTAACTTTACTACCATCAAGTGTATGATGTAAACCACTTGAATGTTTTACATATGCGTATTTTTTATAAGGTACAATAAGATGGCCTCTTCTGTCATCCCAAACATGCACTTTGTTTTTTCTCTTATCATAAAAAACATTTTGATACATTTATGTTGTAATCTCCGAATTTATCATATCTGAATATAACACTAAAACCATATACTTGTCAAGTACTTTTTTGATAAATGGGGGATATTTTTTCAATCCCCCAAATCACCATTTTAAAAATCAATAGTTAATCCTATGTTTGCATATCTTGGTGTTCCAAGAAATACTTCAGAATTATGAGCTAAGTGAAGTTTATCACCATACCCATTGTATTGACTATTATCAACTGCATCTTGTACATAAACTTCATCAAGTGCGTTAAAGATGTGACCTGTAATAGTCAAATCTAAACCAGCAATACTTGGAAGTTTGTAAGATGCGTGTAAATCAAGTTTTGAGTAACCAGGAGCTTCCCAAACTTGTGTTCTATCTGCAACTCCATCAGAATCCACTTCTCTTGAACCAGGACTCCAATCTGCATAGTTCTTATCATATACATTGTAAAGTGCTTGTACTCTCAATCCCTTAATAGGTTTAAGTGTTACACCCAATATATAAGATGATTGTGGTTGGTCACCAACAAATAACCCATCAAGTGCATATGCATATTCAGTAGTTTGATAACCAATTACTTGGTTGTCATCGTTATATTGAGATTCTTGGTAAGTACCATTGGCATCACCATCGAACTTCCAACCACCGAAAGAAGCAATCAAATCAAGTTCTACCATTTCGTGTGGTAATACTTTTACTTCAACTTCTGTACCTCTATGTTTCTGATTAACACCTCTTAAAAAGATTACATCAGTATCACCTGAATCTCCTTGACCCGTGTCAACATTACGAGTAAGGTTTCTATCTTTCCAATCTGTGTTATAAGCAGATACTTTCACGGCAACTTTATCGTTTGCATATCCAACACCAACTTCTGTTGATAAGAATTTCTCATTGTCTGGGTCGGATGCGACCGTACCAGAATAATCAATTACATTATCAAGAATTGGTGCTTTTTCCACATATCCTGAATTTATAAAAGTAGTAACACCATCTAACCATTCATAGTGTACTCCACCTTTAACTTGATATGATGAAATAGCATCAGCAGTAATTTTCTCGTTTTCTACTGAAAAATGGTCTTGATATGAATATTTAATAGATGATATTCCACCCATTCCATATACATTTAGATTATCTTTCGTGTAGTTACCTTGAACAAATCCACCTAACCAATCGACAGTAGTAGTGTTATGATAAGCAATAATATCACCTAACCCAACAACTTTTCCATCTGGTGCATTGTCATCAGCAAAATCAACATAGTAATCACCACCTAATAAATCACGAACTTCACGAGCGTGTTCTATTTCAGCAGTTCTCCAATCGATACCAGTTTGAAATTCTAAATCTTCATTAACTTTATAATTTAATTTAGAAATTAATCCATATGTATCTTGTCTGTTGATTGAGTTTCTAAGAATACCTGTAGAACGATGGTCTGTTTCAGAATAATCAGCATCGATATTAGTACGATTCTGTTCAATCTCTCCATTCCAATCCCACATCCAAGGCGAACTTGAATACCAAGCATTATCTGCTACGGCTGGTGTTCTCATTACACTACCATAAGTTCCTGTTCCACCACCTGAACCACCACTCCAATAAAGAACTGATGATAATTTAGTTTTATCATTTATCTCTAAAAAGTGATTTAGATTCACTAATGGTTTATGGAAGAAATTCTCCCTTTCATTAAGAAAGTTTGAATTTTTTCTTTTGGTTGTGTTTGCTCCATACATATACCAATATTGTTCTCCAGTATAGTCGGAACTAACTGGTGCCCAATTTTGACTAAAGAATCTACCAGCTTCAGTTTCGAATTTGTTACCCTCTGCAAAAGCATCAGTATCATATCCGTCAATATCACTTGCTAACTCTTGTGAGTAAGTAGCAATATTCTGTTTGTATAGATTTTGTCCGTGTCTTTGTGGTGCACCGATTGCGTACAACTCGAATCGTTGTTTATCGGATACTGCATAAGAACTTCCAAAATAATAAGCCCAAGCATCTGTCCAGTTTCCATCAATGATACCATCACCAGTCTTACGAACAATTGTTCCAGCCAGTGCAAGTTTATCACCAATCAAACCTGAATTGTAGTTAATAGTAGTTTTAATAAAACCACCATCTCCTGCTTCTTGTTTGAACTTACCACCCTTTTCGTATTTAGCAGGGTCTGTAATGATATTCATAGTTCCACCAATAGAAGGTGTGGCAAGATTTACAGCTGATAGTCCTCTTTGTAACTGAATTGATTGAGCAGCATCTGCAACCCCATCCCAATTACTCCAATAAACCCATCCGTTCTCCATATCATTTTGGGGAACACCATTAATCATCACCGCAACATTTCTTTGGTTAAACCCTCGTACATTAATACGAGCATCACCAGCACCACCACCTTGTTGAGTTGCATATACACTTGGTGTAGTATTCAAAGCCATTGGAACATCTTGACTACCAAGTCTAAGTTCCATTTCTTCTTTACTAACCATTGAATAAGCAACAGGTGTTGTTGCAACAGCTCTTGAAGCCAAAACTTCAACATCTGTTAGAGTAAGAGCATCAATTGCCAAAGCAATATTCACTTTTACTTCACTATCACCCACAACAACCTCTTTAGATTGAGATGAGTATCCTATGAATGAAGCAGTAATAGTATAAGTTCCAGCTTCTACTGAAATTGTAGTAAGACCTGTCTCGTTAGTAACACCACCGAGTTCAGTTCCCTCTACCACTACATTTGCTCCAACCAAAGGGTTATATTCAACATCTTTAACATCAACAACAATGGATTGAGCGAACAATCCTGTCATCAATACGAAAGATGCTATTAGTTTACGATATATATTCATAAATCGTCTCCTCTGTTTGTTTTGTTAAGACACATTTTTTACCAGGTGTGTCAACTGCCTGTGTATGTGAAATCATACACATATTTAGTTTGCGTAATCTTGGTCATCATTATCACCAGTCGTAGGTGTGATTTCTATATCACAAAAATCACCATCACAAAACTTCTCTACATTAGCTTCTTCTGCTTTGATTACACCAAAGTTTAGTTTACCTAATTTCTTAACATCTTTATTATATTGGTTTTCATCAATTGCTTCATATGGCATTTGTTTGTATGCTCCATAATCATGTCTTGGTAGTAATGAAATACCCTTCAAATGATATTGGTAATAGTTTAATACTTGTGGTATCATTTCTCCCTCTGTTTCAGGATTAAATGTGACCGTACAACTTACTTGATTATCAGCCCAATGTCTTTGCATAAATGCTGCTAATGAGAATTGTTCCCATATGGATAACTCTCCGACTGTTCTAATTCCCTCTCCTACATCGACAGGAACTTCAACAACCATAGTGGTATCCTCTGAACCAAACGCAGGTTCTACTTTATATCCTGCCTTTTTCAAAGGTTCTAACAAATCTGAATGTTTCGATACTCTAATTCTTCTTGTATAGAATCTTGATTCTGGATAATGTAATCCAGGTGTTGAACCTGCTAATAGTGATACTGTCCCACTTGGTTTAACACTTGTAGTCTTAATTGATTTTGGTACTGCAAACCAATCTGAATACATTTTATCCCACTCTTGTATGGTATCATATCCATCTTCCAACCAAGTCTTTAACTCGTGTAATCCACGATTAGTTATGAACTGAGCAATTCCACTCACACTACATCCAATTCTTCTGTTTCTCAACATAACTCTATTTGTATCACTCCAATGAGTTCTACCAAGTGTTACAGTTTTTGCATACAAATATGCATATTTTAAAGTTCTTTTATAATCCTCTAATGAGTCGTGATTGTTTGGGAATGTTTCCACTAAACAACATAATTCATAACTTTCTAATGATTGTTCTAAACAAGGATTACCACCCGCAACTCTATGGTCTTTATCATCTCCACCATTCTTCATACGAGAGTATTTTCTCATGTTGTCTAACCACGCAAATCCAGGCTCACCATTATCATTAATTCTTTTTGATGCCTCTGTATAATCCATACCGAGTTCTGCAAATATTGAATTATTAGACGTCCAACCATATTGTTCTCTGTGTGGATTTACTTTATAATTCTTTAAATCTAAGTATTCTTCTGAATTAGGGTCTCCAAATACAATCTCAGCAGTTCTTCTAACATTTCCTGCCACTACACACTTACCGATTAAATTCATAATATCTACGATTGTTGTGATTGTTATTGGTTTTCCACTATTAGCTTCTAATGTTTCTCTAACAGTCTCGTGTACTTCCATTAGTGGTTCAGGACCTGAACTTACTCCACCAAAACCTTTGATTGGTTCACCTGCTAATCTGACTAAACTATAATCAAATACAACTTCTCCCTGTCCGTGAAAATAACTTTCTAATAAAAGTTGTAATGATTCTACCCAACCCTCACGAGTATCTGGTATTTGAAAGTTTTGTTCATCTCGTTTGATATCAATACCTTTAATATCTATCTCTCCAGCACCTTTAGTATCAAATCCTACTCCAACACCTAACATTGAAGCATCCATAAGGAAACAAAATGGTTTTGCGTAATCTTCTTTGATTGTTTTAGTGGATACGAATGCACAATTGTTTAGTGCTGCATACAAACCCTTTTCTTCTGTGATTGCTGTTCCCATCGCCCATAAACCACGACCTGGTGGTAAGAACTTCATTGTAAAGATTCTTTCGTACATATCTTGTGCTGATTTTTGTGCTTGCCATGGATTCCAACCTAATTGGTGAGATTCAATCCAATTCATTTGCATTGTATAAGTTCCCTCTACAACTCTTTTGACGGTTTCCCACCATCTCTCGTTTTTCCCATCTTCTTTAATACGTGAATACGTTCTCATATAAACTAATTCACCCAACCCATTGAAACCAAAAGGCGGTTTCTTTCTTTTATACTTATTAATAAAATTTTCTGATAATTTAAACTTATGCGTACCCATTTTAAAACTCTCCATTTTTTGTCTTTTCTTTTATTTTCTTATACCCATAATACATATAGTATATACTACTTAAATACACCATTATTTTTGAATTATTTAATTTTTTCTTTGAATTTTTTTGGAAGTTTTATTCAAACCCTTCACCATCAAAATCTTTTTTCTTTTGTGCCAAGGTTTTACGTAGATACTCATCTGCATTATTCATTTTACCTTGGGCCTCTTTTCCACCTTGTGAGCTGGTTTCGTAGATTTGTATGAAACCTGTATTGGTATTGATGGTTGCTGGAAATGTAATTCCATCAGGCCCAAATCTATTTTTAATAACGTGGAATCTACCTGTATTTGCTATCTTATCTTCTACTTTTCTACTCATACTCATTACAAAATCTGATGTCATCACCTTGCTATAGTCCTCACTAACTTTTGATGCATCAATAACATCTTCTTCTAACGCAGAACGATTTGCTTGCGATGCAGTCCATACTGGAATATCAAACTCTCCTGCCATACCTCTTAGTTCTTCATAAACGTGTCCAATTTGATGTCTTTTTTCTGTGAAGTTAGATGTTGATTTCATAATATCTGCATAATCCACAATAACCATATCTGGTTTTATACCTTGCAATTCACATTGTTGTAAATGTGCTACGATTGAATTTACACTTGCAGTTCTCGTTGGCCAATACTTGATAATTAAGTTACCTTTTAATTTATCAATTGCTTTCTGCACTTCTTCTTTATAATATTGTAAGTTACCCGTTGGTTGTCCACTAACAATTGTATCATATCGTAACCCAACATACTGAGCATTTAACTCTAATGTATAGTGAATTACGGTCTTACCTTGTTTAACTGCATGAGCACCAATTGCCTGTAGTGTCCAAGATTTACCGATACCAGCAGGGGCAACAATCACTCCAAGCTCTCCACCTGCTAAACCACCATCCATCAAATCATTAACACTATCCCATGCGGTTGGCATAACTATTCTCGCTTGTTGACTCATTCTCTCTTCAAAACCAGTAATGTATTCGTGTCCGATATCCCTTTCCATACCAGCAGTCATTGCTTTGTCAATTATACCTTTGATTTCATCATATCGATGAGATTCTAATAATTCAACTGATTGCATAATCGCACCCTTAACAACTTGATTCTTACAAAACTCTAATGTTTGTTCTTGAACAAATGGTAAATCTGTTGCTTCTCTATAATTCCAAGCATTTCGTAATGAATCAACAATTGTGGTTTTTAATGTAGGATTATCTACCTCTTCCAGTATAACCTTAACTGCTTCCATTGTTGGTGGTGTTTTGTATTTAACAAAATATTCTTTGATAGATTTTATCAGATATTTATTAGAATCCGTATCAAAATAACTTACTTCTAATATTTCTATAATTTGTTTTGTAAATTTACTATCAAGTAATAAACTTGTAATTATTTTTGACTGGAACGATGTTCCATATTGTATTAAATTTTCGCTCATTATAACCTATATTAAGTATCCAGATTCGTGTACAAATCTTGGACTTTTTTATCATAAAATTCTTTTCTTTTCTTATCACGATACCTTTGTCGTGCTTTTGCTTTTAAATCTTCAGCATTACGCATATAATGTTCCATCTGCCACTTTCGTTGAGCATCCTGACGTTCTTTATCGGTATGGTATTTACGTTTTCGTCCCATGTGTTTTCTCTGCCATAAAATTTAATCTATTAAATGTTGTGTGTAACCAACTATCTAAATTAGGTAACGCCGTGTACAATTTATCTTCCAAAAATTTCTTTTGAAATATATGTTTCACTAAACGCTGTATAGGATTCCCACATATCTCTTGTATTTTTAACTTACTACTTCCAGATATGTTTATCTCATCTAAATCCATCAGTTTCTTATTCAAGAGTAATTGGTCTGAAGAATTAGTAATTACTTCACATAATTTAAATTGTTTCTTTTTAGATTCTGCACTTTTCAGAACATCTTCTATTGTAAACTTATGGGGGGATTCAAGCCAAGGAAATAACTTTAAAAGGGTTTTTATTCCAGCACCCTTAATACCAGGTATCCCATCCGATTTATCACCATCCATTGTTCTAAATAATAAAAAGTTTGTGGAACTTATGCCATATTCTTCCAATATTTTTTCTTGGTCATACATCTTCTTCTTAGTAGGTGACCAAACTGAAATTCTATCATCCACCAATTGTAAGAAATCTTTATCGGTTGACATTATAGTAACCTTATCCTTAAAGACATGTTTTGCTGAATAACCAATCACATCATCTGCTTCTATGTTTTCAGCAGTAGTAATAGTTAAAGGTAATAGTTCTAAATACTCGATTACTCTATTTAATTGAGCAATCATCATTTTATGTTCATCTGCACGAGTTAAAGATATTCCATCTGTTCTATTCAACCGAAGAGACATCTTTCTTCCTGCCTTATACTCTGGAAATATTTTTCTACGGCGGTTAGACCCACCTTTACCATCAAATACTATGATAGTTCTTGTGGGTCTTACCATATTAATAGCGAATCCAATTGACCTTAAAAAACCTACTATTCCACCAATGTGAACCCCATCCTCATTAGTAGTAGGTACTGCGGTAAACACTCTAATAAAAGTGTTTAAACCATCAATCAATAAAACCGAGTCATTTGGTTCTCCACCATCAACCTTTCCGCCAGATTTTTTTATTTCTTCGAGTATAGATAAGTGTTTTTGATTAATCACCTAAGACCTCATCTGTGAACTCTACATCATCAATACCAAGTTTTTCTTTGTATTTTAATATAACCTTATCACAAATGATACCATAGACATAGTCTTTCAACTCATCATCTTTGGTAATTAACTCTTCCCAATCCTTAGATAAAAACTTATGGTCTTTACCATTTTGGTCTGTAAGAGTGTACCACGCACCAGCTGATTTAATCAACTTATGTTCTTTTAGAACAGTCAACCAAGCTCCGTAGTTATCAATACCCCTATCAAAGTACATATGATAATCTGTATGTCTTAAAGGTGGCCCAAGTCTGTTTTTCACAATCTGTGCTCTACACTTCATACCTAATACATTTTTTGCTGTATCTTTAATTTGTCCCATGTTCTTCAACCTAATTCTTGTTGAAGCGTGGAATGGTAATGCTTTCCCACCACTTGTTGTCCAAGGGTCTCCGAACATTACTCCGAGTTTTTGTCTTAATTGATTAGTAAACACAAGTGCCACTCGTTGTCTACCAACCATTTGAGTAATCTTTCTCAATGCTTTTGATATAATGATTGCTTTTGCAGTTGCCCAACCATCTTTATCAAAATCTGCTTCCAACTCTACTTTCGTAGTAGCTGCAGCGAGTGAATCAACCATAATAGTTACTAATCTATCTTTATCTGATTCCCTAACTTTAGTTATAATTTCTACAATCGCTTCAAATATATCTTCTACTGTCTCTAAGTGTAGATATAACATCTTACCCATATCAATTCCAATCACTTCCATAAACTCTTGAGAAACTGAAGTTTCAGTATCTATATAAACTGCAACCCCACCTTTCTTTTGAGTTTCTGCTAAGATGTGTGCACCAAGTAGAGATTTTCCACTTGATTCTAATCCATTGATTTCTGTAATTCTTCCAACTGCAATTCCACCATTTGGTCTATTTGATATAGCCAAATCTAACATAGAACTACCTGTTGAGATAAAATCTGTGATATCCGTAGGTGTATTATCTGTACCATCCAGAAAGTATGCTACTTTATTATCTTTAAATTTCTTATTTAAACTGTCGGCCAAAGTATCGGCCAATACATCGTGTACTGATGACATTCATTTCTCCTTATCAAATTGTTAATGTGTAGTTAGGGAATACAATAACACCCATCTCTACTTTTGTTGTATGTTGCCACACATTAACGGGGGTTTTTATTTACGAGTTAAATAACTCATCAAAAGCATCACCAGTATTACTTACCTTAGATTTGTCAAGTTCAGCTACATTTCCTCCAACGGCTTTTGCTGTTGTTGATACTTCTGAATCTTCTTCAGTTGCATCACCATCAGGGTTTAACCATGTATTTAGTATATCTGTCATATCATCGTATGATAACTCTTGATAGATTTCTGTAATGTCCTGTTGTTTCTTTACTTTTTCAAGTATATCAGGCTCATCAGAAATCGGTGATTGATTAGGTTTGACGCGAATGTTAGTTTTTGGATAACTTGCTCCACTCTCCTCAGCTGAGATAAACTCTACCGAAATATCACGACCATTAATTGGGTCTGTAATATCACCATAATCAGGGTCTGCGATTACTGAAAGAAGTTCTTGATAAACTGTCTTTCCAAATCCCCAAAACTTCACACCTTGCGATTCTTCACCACGAACTATAACTGGAGCAAAAGTTCTCATCTTTGCTTCAAGTTTACGTGATAACTGATAATCTTCCTTATTGCCACTTGCTTTTAGTTTTTGAGCAAACTCTTCAATAGGGTCTGGTCTACCAAAAGAAATTGGTGATAAATAAGAGCGATTGCTCAGATTGTAGTGAAAAAACAATTCAATAAAAGGATTATCTTTATTGAATGAGTAAGGTACGATACGAATTTGAGTTTTACCTGGTTGTGGTTTCCAAAGACTGGAAGTCCGATTGTTAGTTGTTTGTAACTGCCCGAGGCGTTTTTTTATTGCGTTTAAATCCATTTCATATTCTCCATTTGTTTATGTTTATTTTTCATTTGTCAATCAAGTGTAACCTTGATACAATAATATATATCAACTAAATTTGCTAAAATGTAATATAGTTTAAGTTTTTTATAAAAAAAAAAGGTTCATTTCGTTTTTAAGTCTATCATAAGTGGAAACTAAAAATCGGTGAGAACCTTTTTTTATAAGTTGGAAATTTTAGGGAATGTAGGATTTGCATACCTACAACTTTCTGCTCAGATTTTATTGCCCTTGTACCTAACACCCATCAGTTACGATGATTCTCCTCAAGATGGTTAATCTCATTGGAGTGAGTACAATCTCTGTGTCAGTGCCTTATCTCTCTGAGTTTAGATTGATTCAGCCACAAGTTGGGATTTCAGTTTTACCCTTACCCAAAACAAGGTCTAAAGAATTGCTTCTTTATGTTTTCAGAAAGTACATTAGATGATTGATGTCTCAACTACTTAACCATTCGGCTTTGTAGATTCACCACGAACTCATCTTGGATTACCTTATGGGCTTCTAAAGTCTACCCATTATTCGGTCAATTCCATACGAAGTTAATTACTCCTCGTACTTTTCAAAAATCCAATTTGTCAAAAAACTATGTATCTCATTTGATACATTAATATATATGTATATAAATTCCCAAAATACATTTTATTTTAAAAAAAAACGTAAATAACTGAAAAAAACTTGATATTTATATATAGTTAACCGATTATGAGTTAATTCAAACGCGTTGTTTTGGAGTGTATTGTTTTAATACACCCGTACTATATCATAATGATACACTTGTGTAACTATTTGTTCCAATCCTTCACATTTACTACCTGGTGTATTTTAGTAGGTATTATATTCAAACCTGTTTCGTTGGTTAGTAGTAAAGTATTTTGATATTCACTCCAATCAACATTAAAGCTCTTATCTAAGATTCCTTTATTCTTTGCTCTGATAACTTCATTCAAAGCGTTAATAGTATATAGAGTATTACTCTGTTTCTTTCTATGTAGTGAAATAGTGTTCTCTATGTTCTCCTCGTAATTATCAATAAACTCGACATTATAGGTACAAATTAATTGGGTTTCTTCCTTCATATTCTGAAAAATGTATATTTTATCATAAAGTATATCGTTACACTCTATAATAACATCAAGTGTTTCTGGCAATCGAGATAAGCGGGTAAATGTACATAATAATTGAGTTCTCATATTATTTCCTAAATGCTCCTAATAAACCAGACCAATCGTTTGAAACTAATTTATAATCTGATTTAACTCCGGGTACTCCATCCATTTGTCCATCCGCAAATCGAATCGTTATGATAACAGTCCCAATACCACCAACGTCTTGTGTACCAACATCTAATAAAAATTGATATCCAGATTTTGATTCTTTTAATTCATAATCAGCAATAAATTCTTCAGGTCCCATTTTTTTATTATAAAGTTTTTCACTTGGGATAAACCAAAATGTATCACCACCCTTAGCAGCATAAAATAAACTTGTTTCCCCAACACTTAATTGTTTTTTAAATAAATTATGTAAACCTAATCGTATTGAATTTTCTTTACCTGATAAGTACGTTTCGAAAATATTCTTGAAATGTTTTGTCCGTTTGACATTCCAAACTTTCCATTGTGGATGATTCTTCTCTTGCATTTTTCTACAAAAATATTTGAACTTTTTTGTTTTAGTAGCATATTTCATTTTAGGTAAACCAACTGCCTCTGTTAATATATTCAATTCTTCTTCTGTTAATATTTCTTTTTGATATTCATCCCAAGTGTTTTTAATATGATTCTTAAAAATCGTTTTTGCTTTTGAATCTTTTGTTTTTGAATTAAATAATTTTGTAACTAAAACTTTCCAATCTTTTGTCATCGCATCAAAATCTGATTTATATGTTGTTATAAAATCCTTTCCTTTTAATTCTTTTAGTCCCAATGCTTTTGTAAAAGTACCCAGAGTTAAATTCTTTAATTGTCCAACCCCCTTCTTTAAAGATATACCAACATCACCATAACCACTAAATGTACCAGCAATATCTGCAGCTCCATACTTAGAACCATCGTTTGTTGGGCCGGTCCACATCATATTCGTACCCTTACCTAATTCTTTTACAATTCTCGAAGATAGTTTTTTTGCATCGGATACGAGGTCTCCCTTTGGAATTGAAGCTTTTAATAAAAATTTTTCCCATACTGCACCTGCAGGTGGGACTTCAGTTAATCCAGAATTTACTGCTTTTATTTTTTTATTCTTAAAAAACTTTGCAACTTCTGCACCATCTTTGAATGAACTACTACCACCAGCAACTAATATACCAGTCATTACTTCGTGATAAAATGTAGTTGCACCTGTACTACCTTCTACAATAATTTGTGATGGTGTTGTGAGATTTTTTATAAGTCTAACTCTCTCATTAATTGGCCAATTGTATTCTTTCAACACATCAAACAATTTAATCAAGTGTTGTTCATTAGTTAAATCGGGTGTACCATCCTTAACTCTGTAACTCAACTCATTTAATATTTTATCAAAATCTGTTATCATTAAAATCTCTTTGTTATATCCTTCATACTATGATAGTTATCACCCATAGATACTTTTGTTGGATATTTCCCATTTTGTTCTAATACTTCTTTTACTTTTTTTAAGTATCCCAAACCATCTCCTTTTACATCAAAATCAAATAAAAAGGCATCGTAATTATATAATACTAACCTACTACTATAATCTCCATTTTCTATAATGGGAATTAATTCTTTTACGATACGAATATTATTTTCAGTCTCCGATAATTGTATCATATAATTGAACAATTTATTCGGATTCATATCGTGCAAGTTCACCTTAACTATTTCTCTATTATAAATATCAGATTGAATACTTTTCGATGATTTCCATGTACTCCACAACCCATTTATAAACTCATCAACCCTACCAAAAAACGGGTTTTGTTTCATTTCGGTAGTTATACCACCATATAAATACTTAAATGTTAATTGTTTTCCCTCATCATAACCTAATCCATATGTTTTTGCTAGGTGATTATGTGCAGAACCTTTAGGGAATTTATAATCAATCATATCACCTATTAATCGTGGGTGATACGCATCAAAATCAAACTCTACCAATACCCCATGTTTATGTCTACTGATAAATTGTTTTCTACTACCATCCTTTTTATTTAATGCTGCAAAATTCATTCCACCAAACCTATTACTTGGTCTACCCGTTAAAGTGTATGGATTATATTCTGAATAAACCATTTTATCATCTGTAGTGTATAATCCATTCTTTTCTATTTCATATAAAACTTCCAAGATAGTTTGGTCATATTCCTTTTCAAAATTCACCATCAATTCTTTTGATACCTTTTCAAAATACTCAGCATGCTTTACCAACGGAATTATATCATTAACATTTTCTTTATCGTAATGTAATCTATAATTGTGGTGATGTGCAGTTGTTAAATGTTTATCAAAATCATATGGTTGATTTGTTTTCATATAATGACACCAATTCAAATCATAAACTTCATTAGAAGTTATCATAGAAATGTGCTTATGGGATTTTAAATCAGATACAAGCATTGGTGTATCTATATTCAGATATTGTATATCTTCCGAAAATTTTTCATTATGATGAACTGGTACTATAAATTCTCTTGTCATAGTACGAATATAATAACAAGACACTCGATTGTCAAGTGGATGTTTATTTACATCTGAAAACATTTGTAGATATACAAATGGTTCTTTCTGTAATCTTTTAGATAAAGTTTCCCAACTATCTTGTGTATTTACTATAACCATTAATTTAATTTATTCTTCACATACATAACTATCTGTTCAGCAACTCTTATCTCAGTATATTTTTCCATTCCGAAGAATCCAGGTGATGAATTAATCTCACATATTTTGTATCCATCATTATCATATAATAAATCTACACCACCTATATCTAAATTTAATAATTTTGTAGATTCTAATGCTAAATATTCCATTTGTTCATCCAATTCTACTGGTTTTGCTTCTCCACCACGTGTGATGTTTGCTCTGAAATCTCCATCGGATGATTCCCGTTTCATTGCTCCAATAACTTTACCCCCCACTACGATAATTCTTAAATCTCTACCAAACGAATCACTAACAAATTCTTGTAATATAATATTAAACCTATCATTAAATTGTTCCATCATCTCTACTAATTGTTCGAAATTTGATTTTTTTTCTGAAAGATAAACACCCTTTCCATGTGTTCCACTTAATGATTTTACCACTATGGGGAATCCAATATTCCTCTCCACATAACTTGAATCAATTGGATTTTTAACCAACATAGTTTTTGGATGTGGTATATTATTCTGTGAAAGTATTTGCATTGTGTAGAGTTTATCCTTTACATTATCAATTGCATCTGAACTATTAATAAACAACACCCCCATACGTTCTAAGTGTCTGAATACTGCCTTCTGATAATATGTAGTGGATGAACCTACTCTTGGAATTACAAAATCAGGTATTGTAGTGTGTTCATTTTCAACTAACACCGACCTTTTATTCTCTTTACTTATAAAGATATCAACATGATTTGGGTGTATTGCAAAACATTCTATACCCTCTTTTGCAAAACATTCTATTAATCTTTTAGTTTCATACGATGGGTTATCTTGTGTAGTAAATATCCAACCTTTCATTACTTCTCCCAATAAGTTTCGCTCCACAACTTAGTAGTTTCTGGAAATGTTTTCAGCATTATCTCTTTTAATGCAATAGCATATTCCCGTATCTCCCATTGTGAAGTAGATTCATCTCGTAATTCTATAAAGTTCATAACACTTTGGAAAGATGCAGTCCAATAAACTAATGTGTATTGTGATAGTGGTAATACAATTCTAGCTTGTTCTTTTGCCATTCCCATATTAACAAATCCCTCATACACTTCTATCATTTTTCTCATCAAATCCCCATATTCAAGTAATGCTCTATTAGATTGAAAATCTGTTAATTCCCCATCACTTGCTTGTTTATTATCATCTGATTGTTTTCTCCACTTATCAGGATAATAAAAATCTTTTACTGGCATATATCTACCACTAATTTCGTTCCAAGCATGGTCTTTGGTAACACTTGATGATGTGGTTTCAATCCCCACAACGTGTTTGTATGCTTGTCTCATAACAAATTCTGGTGCTTTAATAATAACTTGAATGTGTTGGTGTCTAAATGGTGAAAAGTGTTTATGTTTAATTAGAAACTTGGATAGTTTTCTATCCTTATCTGTAAACTTATCACTCTTTTGACCAAAGGAAACTCTTGCAGCATTTACTGGAGTTAAATCATTACCAAGAGAATCAACTAATTCTATATAACCTTTATCTAATACATCAATTTTCATTAAGCCTCACCACAATCTTTTATCTTCTTAATTAGCTTTTCCAAACCTTGAAACTTCATAGATTCTTTATGTAGTTTTTTAGTCTCAGGTTTCTTTAAAAACTTTATTAATTTTTTCACTATGCACTTCCTTTTAATTTAATCATTTCTATTAATTCATCACTTCTTTCTTTTTTATATTTTTCACGAATCTTTGTTGCAGATATCTCACCTATTTCTGTAGGTGGTGTGTGTTCTATAATATCATAACCCACTCCTCTACCATAATTGACTGATTCTATATCAGGTACTATCATAAGTTTAACTTGTTTAACTCTAATGTAATCTGATAACTCTCTGGATAACATATCAAATACTTCCTCACAAGTAAATGGATTGTTTTTGTCTGGCATCATATCTCGAATACAAATCAAAACATTCTTACCCTCTTTCAATCGTTGTTCTATTAACCATTGATGTCCTTTATGCCAAGGTTGCCATCTGCCGATAAACATCGAATATTTCATCTACACACTCCTTTATTGATTTGTCTGCATTTATATCTGTAAAGTTTGTTAGTGGTGGTTCGTAATCATCCACCCAATATTGTTCTTTTTCTGTTGGTCGGGTTGAGTGTATATAAAACTCTGAAACATTCCTTGACCTCTTTAGTTCCTGCCTCATATCTCTATAAGGTGAAACTAATGACACCAATACAATGTAACCTATATTGTCTAAAACCTTTGCCATATCAATAGCAAACTGAACATTCTTTCGTCTACCATCTTCGGAATAATCTTTATTGTTTAAGATATCACGAAGGTTATCCCCATCAATATGCACCACTTTGTGTTTCCAAAATGACAACTTGTGTTTTAACTCTGTACATAATGTAGTCTTACCAGAACCTGGTTGGCCTGTGAACCATAGAATCATAACATAACCTTTAATTAATAATATATATCAGTTTAAAACCCCAAATAAACTTTTAATTTGGCGATTTTATACTCCAGTAGATTTCTTTGCCGTTTCAAACTTTTGAGAATTTTGTTTTACTTGTAATACACTTGCAGATGATGAATTATCAAATGTAGAATTTATCTCTACAACTTTCGGGTCTGTATATGAACCAGCTTTTTTTGCTGCTTTAATTAATGAATCCATATCCACTCGTAACATTCCACTTAGTTTTGTATCCCAACCTGATGGTGATAGTGTATGGTCAACTGAATTAACTTGAAATAAACCATAATCTCTATATCTCTTTGGTAAGTAATCTACTGCGAATAAATCATACATACTTATTCCACCAATACCTGGAATAGTGAAGCTAATATTTAATGGTGTTAGTGGGTCTATAGCTGCTTGTGCTTCCGAAGATTTATTCATCATCCACAACATACCCCGTTCAAAACTTCCCAACATTTCTCCATCTGCGGTGTAAATTAATACTTCTTCCCTTTGAGATGGATTATCATCACCAAACCAATTATTTGCACTTTCGAATTTTTCAATCTCACCCTCAGTTTTTAAGCTCATCTCTGCGGACTTTCCAACTTCTATATCAGTATCTAATCCCTCTAATTTATTTTGTTCTCCCACATTTGAAAGAACTAAATCAGAATTTGGGTCATTTGGGTCTTTTCTAGTCATTCTCTGCGGGCCAGTGTTGTTACTTGGGTTACCAAGATATGGAAACCAAACCTCATCAAGTATGTAATCCTTACTATCTTCTTGGGATTGTACATTTGCAGTTTTATCTGCCATAGTTTGATTTTGCATTGATGCTAATGCAGTAACTCCTATATCTTCTGGTTTGCCACTTCCACCTTCACCTTGTGTACCAAAATTTTTATTACTATGAAACATTGCCTGTGTAGCCATTTGAGAACTCAACTTAACCTCTAAAGAGAAATCTTTAAACATTGAACGATTACTATATAATGGAAATTCAAAAACGTGATTTGGGTCATCAAATGTAGACCGTTTACCATCCATCTTAGGGTTAATATCTTTAATTCTATTTTCTGTAGCATAATTATCAATAACCCCTATCCTACCATTGTGTCCAGCATCTTGTACTACTCTAAAATCCCAAAATGAACCATATTGTGCATTAACTGCATTCCAAAAATTATTTAAACCATCTTCTAAACTTCTAATACCACTAAATTGTTGTGCAATAAAATCTGCACTAAATACTATATTTCTTATACTACCCCACTCCGAACCATCAATTTTGAATGGTAAAAATAAACTATTTATATCATCAAATGTTTTGCCCAAAGTTACATACTTTTCAGCAATTTTAGATTCAAATACCTTATTTGCATTCGCTCCGGCTTCTTTTATTGTTCGTATCCCAATATATTTACCTGGAAATTGTATGTGTGGATTCATCGTATATAAATGAAAACTATCCCTACATGGATTATCGCCAGTTATCTTTTCTGAATCAACTATCTCACCTAAACTATCTACTGAAATTGCATACTTCGTACCCATACTTCTAATTTGTGTAGTCAATTCACTACCAGGGTCGGTGGAATCTGCTGCACCATATTTTTTAGTAACCATACCAAAGAATGTATTTAGAATCTCATCTTCAAACCAGCCATAACTACAATATCCCTTATTATTATCTTCTTGAAAATAAACTCCAGCAGCACCACTTTCAAATTCTAATTTGAGTCTTTCATTAAAAGATTTCATATAGGTTTCAAAATTTACTTGTGATTTCTGAAAAGCTTCTTCTATAGTTTTAGTATTTTTATTTCTTACCACTTCTGGTACAGGATTATCCGCGGGGTCTACGGGCCCTTTGAATAGTGTATTCCCCATTGAAGTTAATTCTGTAGTACAATCAAATTCTCCGTTAACTCCTATGTTATAACTAAAACTTTTTATAACACCCATAGCTGCATAATAATCACCACCACTTGATATAATTTTTTCTTGTATCGAATTGTAGTATTGTAGTAAATCTTCAGGTTTTTCTGGCTTAGTTAATGTTTTAGTTTCGGGTGTTGACCAACCAAACTCTACTAAGACAGTTCTTCCATGTTTTAAAAATGCTTTTTCATATACCTCAAAATCATTTATGTCCCATAATTTCCAATTGATACTTACATTTTGTATCGAATGGTTTTTAAAACTTGTGGATATACCAATAACTCCTGTATGCGGTCTTAATATAGATGTTGGTTTATTGTTTAATAAATTAGTTTTTGAAGCAAGTGGTTGATTTAATGGTTGGCCATCTTTGAATGCACTTGATAACCGCATTGGTTTATGTCCAAGTTTTTCTAATGGATATACATACTGACCCTCAAATTCACCAGATGCGTGTTTTTTATACTCTGGAACTGCAGCTGTAACTCTAACCCAACAAGATTTTGTCATCATTTCGGATACACTATTTGATTGTTGTTCTTCTTGTAATCCTAATGGACTCATATTACCACTTCGTGAAAGTGCATTCATTCGCTTATATAAGGTTTTTTGTATATTTGGTGGAATATTGTTAAATTGAAACATTTTAATCCACTCTATTGTTCAATCGTTCTAACTCCGATATTATTTCACCAAGGTCCATAGGTATGATTATTTTTTCACCTACTTTAAACTTAATATTACCCTTAAAACCCTCATTTGCTTTTGCTATAATCCACCATAAAGATTGGTCATCATAAAATCTATTTGCCAGTGAACCATAAGAATCGCCAAATCTTGTATAATAGGTTATATCACTATCTTTTGATGTTATCTTTGGATAAAGAGTAGTGGATTTATATCGTACACCCTCTACCTTATCTTTCCTAACTCGTGTAAATTTATATCTATTCATTAGTTAAGTCCATCTGACCAGCCGGTTTTTTTGCCTTTTCTGGTTGGAACTCTACCAAGGCTTGTTGGGTCTTGGTCACCAAATGTCTGATATTTACCATCCCCATGACCACTATCCTCTAACCAAGGCACTTCATAATGTTTACTCAAGGTTGTAGGTAAGTATTTACCAATGTAAACGAAATTAACACTAACATTAAAAAACATAGGAATTTGAAATCCCTCATCAAGTTCCCAAGTAGCATTCTCTTCCATAGTGATTGTAATATTATCAAAGTAACCAGGTGTATTGTTGAATAAATCACCAATAGTTAAATAAATATAAGGTGATACTGGTCTACCCTCACCATCTCCATCAAACATTGGTTTAAATGATGGATATCCCAATCCCATTAGATAATTCATCTTCTCTTGAATGATTGGTATTTCTTGTTTGGTAAATGCTGCTACTTTAAAATCAAATCCAACACTACGATTAGTACCTGTATAGATATGTACACTATCAGGTCTACCGATATATCTTTCTGTAGAATATTCTGGAGTGACAGTATCTGTTATTGAACCAAGATGAGCAGGAAAGATTAACCACTTTCCATTCACCGCATCTCTAATTCTAAACTTTATAAAATCTTTAGGTAGTTTATTCCCCTTAGTACCTGATGCATAACTTAACTTTCCGTATTGCCCGCCATATGGAACTTGTAGGGTATTGCTTGTACCCACTTCATAAATATCTGTACCTTTTTTTATTTTACCAGTCCCCAAATTAAATTCTTTAGCATCTACTCCTCCACCCAACCCATCTTCACCAAACCCAAATGCTGCTGCGATATTTTGTCCAATTCCTGCTAACCCATCTCCCTTTACATTAGAAACATTTGTTGCATCAATAGTTTCACTATTCTCTACTTCATCTTGATATCTTGGTGGTGTACCTAAAGGATTAAGAAATGTTTTGTTATGTCTTTCTGCGTGTACTAATGGTGCGACAGATAACATTTGTCTTAGTGGATTATATTTTCTCGTTTCTTTTCTTGGGTTTTGATTTTGTAATAATGCTTGTTTTAATCCAAAGATAACACCTCTTGGTGATGCTGCAAACTTTGCTATTCTAATAACATCTTCTACAGTTCTTTGTACTTGTAATGGTAAATCAATTGCCCATATTCCTGTATGAGCATAACTATCACCTATATCTCGTATAATAAATGGTTCATCAAATCCTAAACCATCTCCTCGTAATGAATTATTACCACCGAGTTTTTTATATTGTGCATCAATCTCACTACCCCTATCTCCCAACTCAGGTATAGGTGGTGTTATTGTGGTATCACCTGCTGGCAAATTACTCTGATTGGAATCGTGTTTCTGTGATTTATCCCAGTCGAAACTTGTTAGTTTATCTGTTTTTAGTTTTTCAAATAGTCCCATTACTACTCCTGAGTTAACCTTGCGATTTCGTCTACACTCTTACCAGTATTCTTAGAAACTTCCATCATTATTGCTGCTAATTCTGCCATCTCCATACTTCTCTTATCTGAGTCACCTGATTCTGCTTTCGCTTTTAAGAATGCTTCCAATGTACCTTGAGCCATTGCTTGCTGTACCATTTGTTTTTGTTTTGCATCTAAATCACCAAATTCTTTACTTACCATTCCACCCATAGCAGAATCACGAGTAGTTCCAGGTGTTGTACTTACACCACCCTTAGCTTGGACAGTTCCGGTTAATTCAGGTTTCTCACCTAATAATTTTCCAACCATTGGGATAGAGTAAATTAAATCAATAACTCCTTGCATCACACTTTTAAATATACTTACAATTCCATCTCTAAAATCTCTAAATACATTTGCAACGACTGTACCCATATTTTCCCATCCGAAGAATTCACCAATATTATTTAGAATACCCTCACCTAACCCAAGTATCATATCGGTCAGAAATACATATAGCGTGGTCATTGCAAGTCTTAGTCCAACCAGTAATTTTAAAAATATTTCAGGTAAAGCTTTAACTAATGCTACTAATGTAGTTGCTAATGCCTGTCCTAACTTGGTTGCGAAAGTTCCCTCTCCACCAAATATCTCACCAACTTGTTTCATTATTGATGAACCTAAATTAGCAAGTGCTGAACCTAAACCAGATTCACCAAATGCTGCTTGGAATATATTCTTGTAGTAATCTACTAAACCAGTACCCATATCAGTTACAAAACTACTAAACCCATCTAATGCAGTAATTAATTGTTCCATCAACTCATTCATTCTCTCTTGTGGAGTCGATTTTGGTGGTGCTAACGATATCTTACCACTTGAAAGTTTATTCATCTCCTCTACGGATACCCCAATAGAATCTGCCAATGCTCTTCTCTGCAGAACATTCAATTTACCAAGTTCTGCTTGTCCACCTAATTGTTTTACAACATCTGCAGTTGCTCCTGCAACATCTCCACTTAATGCAAGTTCACGAGCTTTATTATAATTTAATTGCTTCCCAATCATCATTGAAGCTTCCATTTCTTTTTCAATACTTGATTCAAAATCTAATAATGAATTAGCAATCTTTGCGGTAGTACCTAAGTTAACTCCAAGTTTCTTTGCTTGTACTGCGGCTTTGGCTATATTCTTTCCACCATCTGCTCCAAACTCTGCAAACATCTCTGTATTTGCAGCGATATCTTTCATCACTGCTCCAGGTGCTACATTATTTGCAACTGCAAGTTCTGAAGTGAGTTTAACCATATTAACCCCAGCTTCAAAACTACCACCACTTATATCCATGAATGATTTAACTAATACAGCAGAATCTTCAGTAGCAATACCTAATGTTTTTTCCATTCTACCAAGTGATTTTATATTCTTAGAAGTTACTTGGTCTAAATTACCGAATTCGTCAGTTAACTGACTAGCAATCTGATTAACATCATAACCCATTACCATTGCTTCTAAACGAGCACCTTGTAATTGTTTATTTAACATTGTTGCCTGCCCGACACTTGCTCCTAATCCATCTCGTAATGCAAATGAATCGGATATAAATTTTTTCATTAACGCAAGAATACCAATAATAACAGCAGCAAGTAAGAAGATTGGATTTGCCAACAACACTTTTGTAAACATTTTAGCACTTTTAATCATACCTTTCATCTTAGTACCCATTGATGTAAACTTACCTATGGTGGCATCGCGTAATGAGTTTTCAGCCTGTAAATAATCTTGTTGTTCTTGTAAAACATCAACTTGAGCATCCATATCACCCAAAACTTGGTTTATAGCTTTTTTAGAAGCTGCATCTGCGTTAACCGATTTCTTTTTAATATCTACTATTGAGCTTTGTAATGCAGCTAAATCTGCTCCTGCTAATACTTCCTCATCGGTAATATCTAAGATACCTTGTCTTAATCCTAATAATCCCTTTGCTGCTTCTTGTTGAATATTAAGTTGTCTTGAAGTTTTCTCAACATCCTTACCACCTTTCTTCATAGTAGTAGCATTTAACTTTGCCATAACATTAGCTTCTGCTAAAATTGTGGCTCTATTTTGTGTTGCTTTGGTTATTCCAGTTGAGAGGTCTAATTGGTCTTTTAACCCTTTGTAATATTTATCGGATTCTTTATTAGCATGTGCAATCCCATCCACTCTACCATTAGCTAATACTAATAGTTTTGCTGCTCTTTTTTCTGCGGCTTTATCACCCTTTTCTTGAGCGGCGTAAAGCTCATCTTGAAGTACCTTTAATTTTTCGGTTTCTCTTGAGAGTTTATCTACTTGTTTAGGACTTAAACCAGCCATAAATTACATTACCAATTCTTACTATGTTTTAGTATATCTTGAGTATTTTTTGCAATTTTAGCTCTATACTTTTTAGCTATCTTCCTCATCTTTGGGTCTGTTACATTGATGATGGCTTGATTTTTTTTCTTTCTTTCTTTATTAACCATACCAATAAGTTTATCTACGATATTATCGATGATACCCTCAACAAATTGGTGCTTGTTTACTATTTTAGACATTATATATCTCCTGAAATGTAGTTATTCGTAACTATAAATAAATATTAGGAAATGAAGTTTTATCTTCTTTTCTTGGCGGTTTTCATTGCCTCTTGTTCAGCCTTCTTGGCTTCAGATAAAGAATTTAAATAAAATCTTCTTAAATATACTGGTAGTTTATAGACTTCTGATTGAGTCCATCCACCCTGACCATAATAACACAATGAAAATATTTCATCGTGTACAACTTTCTTATACTCGGGCTTCAGGCCAAAAAAATGTAACCCCGATTGGTATTGTGACCATGTGGGGCTCTCCTATTTCTGAAGTTATTTCTACCTCAAAATTTATATCGGGAGAAAGTTCTTTGATGTGTGCTCTAAACTCTCGTGAATCTATTGATAAAAATTTATTATCAACAAAATCATCAATAACTTTTTTATCATCAACACCATCTATTGAAATAATTTGTTTCTTTAATCTTGTAGTAAGTTCTTTAGAAACCCCAGTTACTTTAGTAATTTTTTCTAATGCTTTTAAAGTATTTCCAACTTCAAGTTCATCCTTGTGGGTAACCAATCTAAATTCTAATACTACCTTTGAATTTGGTAGTGTGTATGAGAATAAATTCTTACCTGCAGAATATTTCTTTTCATCAAGTTTTAGAGTTTTTAGTGATGTTAAATCAATAGAATGTTCTACCTGATTTCCCGTATCGGGGTCCTTGAGTGTAATAGGATAGTCTTTACCATATCCAAGTACTCGTGTACCAACCATTAATGCATTCTTATCACCAATTAACATATCGTTTAATTTAACTTTTGGGTCTGCTATGACACTTTCTAAAAGTTTATCAATTACAGTCCCTCTCTCGATTAAATTTGATGATGTTAGAATATCTTCTTCTTTTGCAGTCATATACTTGACTTCTATTTTTCCACTACTTAACGGACTATCTTTTGAATATAGTAACCCCTTTGAAGGTAACGATAGTTCTTCAGTAGGGAAATCGTACTGATTATCAGCCATTATTATTTCTCCTATGAAATGTGTTTAAAACCATTATACTTATAACTATTATGTAACTTTCGAAAAAACGAATTTATTTTTTGAATACTTTTTCAGCTCCTGCGATTCCAAATGAACCTAAAGTAGTGAATAGAAAAGAATTGTAAACAACATCGTTAATTACTAAATCTTTACCCATTATACCTGTTACAACATCTGCACCTGCAAACATTACCATTATAGCAAAAGCACCGAACCCTATGATTGATTTTTCATTGAACTCATTATCATCTTTAAAGATATCTTTAAACGCCATTATGTTTTCCTTATAGTTATTAGAACGAGAGTACTGCGTAATCGTAACGTAGTGTTAACGATATATCAGCAACATCTGTTCCATTAGCAAAATCTAAATCATTGAAGTTTGCTGTTTGAATGAAAGCACCATGTAGTACCCATTCTTCAACCTTATCACCGACTGGTCCTAAAAGATTGAAACGAACTTCTTTTTTATAAAAGTCTGCATATCCATCACGACCTGTTACTGATTCGTGATGTAATCTTACCCATTCCATTACTGCTTGTGCTCCACTTGGAACGATTGGGTCATATAGAGTAATTTCTAATGGCTCCCAAGTACCTTTACCTTTAACATATCTTTTTACATTGATATGATTAAGTTCGATTTCTTCAAAAGTAATCTGTGGTCTATTAGCTGTCTTTACGAAATAAGATGGTATCCCATCAATATACATAATGAACCTATTCTTTGTTTTCGGTTCAAATGCTTTAAAAAAGATTTCATCTGTTGTTAATATGTCGGCCATTGCCTATCTCCATTTAAATTAGTGCTGTTTTTTTCTTCGATAATAAATATCAGGTTATTAAAAAATGTGTAATTTCTTATATCATTCTTTGAAGTTTTATTGAAGTTTTTTGAAAATAATCCTTGACTTGTATAGTATTTATGTCGTATATTTAGGTATAAGAAATGGGAGATAAATAATGAAGTGTGATAAATGTAAAAAAATCAAAGCTGTTATTAAGTATAATGGTGGGAACTATTGTACTTGGTATTGTGTGAAGAGTAAATGTCTTACTCCACCAAATATCGGTGGTGAAGCATTATATCTGAAATTGGGTAGAGATAAAGAGAACCATGATTTTGATATGGCTATGAATGGTATAGAAATTTATTAAAAAAAAATAAAAAAACACTTGACTTATATGGCGAAATGGCCTTATATTAGAGTATCAAATAAAGGAATTAAAATATGATTAAGATAAAACAACAAATTAGGGGATTAAATTCACTTTCAGAACTGAATGAATTATCTTCCTATATTAATGAGTGTAAGACTATGATAGGTAAAACTTCATTGTCTGTAGGTTCTAAGGTTTGGGTTGTTCAAAAGACAAAGAAAACTGAAGGCGTTGTCACTAAAATGAATACCAAGAAAGCTTTGGTTGATATGAATGGTAGGATTTATAGTGTACCATTTTCAATGTTAGAACTAATGTAATTATATTAGATTCGTGGGTTGCCGATATACTACGATAATTTGGAATCGGTATGGGTTATGTAGTGTTTCACGATATTAGAAACAACCCTTGTGAGTTAGGTGGTTAAACTCTCAAAATTTATTCATTGGACCTCCTAAAAAGAAAAACCCACAGTCATTTAAGATTGTGGGTTTTTCGTATAAGCGATTTTATAAGTTAAACTTACTCAGGAAATGCTGCACCTGTTGGTTGAATTACAAAGTCAAGTACAATGAACTCAGCAGTTCGTGTAGGTTGGATAAATATCTGTCCTACTAACTGGTTTCTATCAACAACATCTGGTGTGTTGTTAGAATCATCCATTACTACTTTAAATGCACTTAAACCACTATTTGATTGAACACTCGCTAAGAAAGGATTAACGATTCCTAAGAATCTATTTCTTGTTGCGGATGTGTTTTGTTCAAATACTAAGTATCTTGATGAAGAAGCAATGAACTTACGAAGTCTGATTAACAATCTTCGTACATTGATTCTATCAAGTGCACTTGGTTTACCTTGTAGTGTTTTCTGTCCGAAAACTACAACACCTTGACCTGGGAATGAAGCGATTGGATTCAAACGACCTTCATACAAATCATCTCGTTCTGTATGTGTTAGTCGTGTTTTTGCTTCCAATACTGAACTCAATCCACCTCTGTTTAAACCAGCAGGAGCGAACCATTCGTGTGCTACTGAGTCATTAAATGAAATGACACCTGGTAGGACAACTGATGGCGGAACCCACATTGGTTTATTCTTTACTGAATCAAGTATCTTGACCCAAGGATAATATACACCAGCATAATTCGAATCGATAGTTTTGATATCGTTTATCGCATTTGCTACACTTCTACCCCATCTTGAACCATCCATTACATAAAAAGCATCAGCGCGAGCTTCAATTTTCGATATAGCATGGTTTGAAACGGAATTGTGATATTCGTGTATAATACCAGGTGTTACCATTAAGTTAATATCAAACTCATCTGGGTTTGATACCGCATTAATTGCTCGTTTGTACGCGATTGAACCACTAGCAGTAGTACCACTACAATCTAAACCTTGTTGGTTTGTTGCAGAAATATCATTACCAGTTGCTTTCAATACAGTCGGGTCATCTCCATCGAATCCATGCTGAAAAGGAATTGTAAATTTTCTCTGAGCTTTCGCTGATAGAGCTAATGTAATTGCCTCTGCTGCTGTAGATTCTTGAGTATCTCCAATTGTTGTTGCATCCGCATGTCCTAACATATTCTCTAAACTGAACACTGCATTATTACCAGTACCAGCACTTGCAGGTATTGGTGAAAGGAATGCTTTATTATCAGTATTTGAGAAATCCCAACCATAGTAAACATTTTGGTCAAATACACCGAGTGTGTTAGTTTGTTGTGAAACAAAACTTGCACTTGGGATTTGTGTAGTACCGAGAACTGGGTTAGAAGCTGCTGCAAATCCATGTGGTAATAAATCTGATGCTATTCCCTCAAGATTTGAAGAGTAATCACTTAGATATACATGAACTGATTGATTTGGCCAATCACCATTATAGGTAAGTTTGCCTTCTGTATCAATTGTTACATATCTATCACCAATTGCTCTTGGTACAAAGTTTACTGAATCAGGGTCAAAGCTAAGATTAGTGAACTCTTCTAAAACTTCACCATCATTGTTTTCGCCTGGATTGTTTCTTAATACACGGAGTGCAAAAGAACCATAATCAGAACCTGGTACATTAGCTGCTGTTGTCAAATCTGCTACTGCAATTTTGAAATCATCATTTACATTCGTACCATGCGAACGAGTATTAACTTTAAATAAATTTTTTCTAGCTCCACCACTTAATTGTGATACAATATAAGGTGTTGTTGCTACTTTGTAATCGTGAGTAAAATCATCACCATTTGCTTCTGAAGCTGAGACTAAACTCATACTTACATTAGCATCAAATCCATTACTTGAATGGAATTTTTTGAATGATTTATACACATATACATTTGTATTCGTTGTTTGTGGGTCTGTACCGAATACTTTTTCGATATAATTATCAGAACCCGTTTGGAAACTAATTGTTTTTGCAGCTGCACTACCTAATGTGATAGCACCCCCTACAAAATCAGCTCCCGCTGCTAAAGATGCACTCGTTGCACCACCTAAATCCAACGTATTACTTAGTCTTGATGGTTTTAAAACTGCTGCAGTATATGTTCCGAGTGAACTTGATAAGTTAACTCTAATTGCAGAATGTTTATATCCACCGATTCCTAATACACGAACTATGGTGACGGTCGGAGCATTCTTTATATATTCTTGGACGGTATATGGTACATAAAATCGAGTATCTAAACCACCAAAGATATTTTCAAATTCCGAAAAACTTGTTACTTGTGTTGGTACAAACGCCGGACCTTTAACTGTCGGTCCAATGATTGCAGCTCCAATATCAGCAATACCTTGTGGTAGGAAAGATAAATCTTTTTCTCTTGTAAATACACCTGGTGAGACTATTCTCTCGGCCATTGTTATTCTCCTATTTATTGATTATTTGTCATAGATAAAACTATACACTATATAAGTATAAAGCTAAATCACCAAACGATATCAGCTTAGAGAAATTTCTTAACTATTCGGTGTAAATTCACCAGTACCGATATCTAAATTACCAGCACCATACTTGTCGTTAAGTTCTTTTACTAACTCTTGTTCATTTTGTTGATTTTCAGCATATCTGGTTTCTAATTCTATTTCAGTTTGTTCTAAACCATCCAGTTGTTGCTGTAATAATATTTTACGAACTTTAATAACACCAAAATCACTTTGTATGGTATTGTATGAAGTGCGTAAAGTTTCAAGGGATTTTAACTCATCCTCTGAAAATACTATTTTTGTTTTATCCGCTTTTGTTTGCTTTTCAGCCATATCATAACTCCTTTATTAATATGTTTAATTCAGTTGTATATAAATATAAATGTATAACTCTAAATACTACTTTTTTTGCTTTAATCTTCTCACTGCACTTGCAAGACGGGTCATTTTTCTATTAGAGCTATTTTTTTCTTCTAAAAGATTTTCAAGGTGGTCGACCTTTTGATTTAATTCCTTGATTCCCTCAACTAATAATGGAATTATCTTATGATACTGAACACCCTTGTAACCAGTATCTCGGTCGGAAACTGCAGATGGTAAAATGGCTTCAATTTCTTGAGCAATAACTCCAACATCTTTTCCTGAATAAATGTCTTGTTTTTTATTCCAATCAAAATCATAACCACCAATTTTCTGTAACTTTTCTAATGGATTTCCTATGTAGGTTATGTTATCTTTTAACCTCTCATCAGATGAATTGAAAGCAATGATATCACCACTGGCTCGTATGGTTGAACCACTTATATCAGATTCAGTCCATATAACTCCAGATGCAGTTACTTCATTTAAATGGGCACTTGAACCCGATACTACTACTTTTTTCCAGTTTGGCATTTAATTCATCTCCTTATGGTTGGTTACCTTTCGGCCCACTTCCTATTGTCGCCAAACAATAGGCCAATAAAGTTATTCTTTAATAAAAAGTTCACCATCTTGTTCTTTAATTTCTTGTTGAACCTTTTCTATATTCTCTTTTACTACATCCTTAGTGCTTTTAATTGTCTTAACTACAGCACCCTTTCGGTTTAACAATTGATATTGAGATTTTAATTTATTAATCACATCCATTGCAATACCAATATGTTTACCTGGAATCATTCCATTTTTAATCAATTCAAATAAAAATTCAATTTCATCCTTTTTAAACTTTGCTACTTCATTAACAATAGTTTTTACTTCTTTCGCTCTTATCGCCATATAACCTCTTTTATTTATTATTTATTAACTATAAATCCAAATCTCACCATCATTAGTGTTGACATGCATCATTCCAATTCTATCTCCTGCTGCTGTTCCAAAATCTGATGGAGTAGCACCTGGTGATGTTGCAGAACCACTAACCGAAACAACATATTGTCTTGGTGTGATTGCTGTAGCATCGTGAGCAGTGTCATCTTCTTTGCTTAATCCCCATCTCTTAACACTATCATCGTATCCGATTGCTGTACCAATACCATTTGCACCAGTTCCGATTATTAAACCACCATCTCCACTCGTTGAACCACTTGAAGCGTAGATAAATCTATCTGCAACTCTCAAGTTTGTACTATCGATTGTAGTCAATGAACCATTTACATCCAAGTTACCACTAATAGTAACTGCACCAGTTACATCTACACCCGTCGCAGTTACACTAAGAATCTCTGAATTATTAATCTTAGTATTAACCTCATTAGTAGTTGAGAAATCAACATACTCTTGTGATGCTGCTGAACCAACTTTTAAAGCCGTATTGTATATCGAAGTAATCGTTGTTTGCCCTGCAGTGATTGCAATATCATTCGCATTGGCAGTGATTCCATCACCACCCACTACATTTAAAGTTCTTGTTGCGGCAATTGTTCCACCGCCTGTTAGACCTGCACCAGCTGTTATTGTTACACCACTATGGTCAATGTGTTCGTTTGCTACAAATCCACTTAAATTATCGTGAACAATCTCACTATCTGTGGTTGTTATTTCATCGGCGTTTGCAGTTATACCTGTTCCACCAACAACATTGATAGTTCTGTTAGCTGCGATTGTTCCACCACCTGTTAATCCTGCTCCGGCTACTACCGATACTGCTGAGTGGTCTATGTGTTCATTCGCTACGAAATTTGCTAAACTATCGTGGTCTATTGTTCCTTGTGTTGCTGTTGCGATAGTTCCGTTTATATTACCAGTAACTTTAAAGTTACCACCACTACCACTTATATAGCTTGTAGTATCTCCTACCCATAAATCTGCAGAACCACTAATCAATGAACCGAAACTTACAGCATCTGTAGTTCCAACTCCGATTGAAGTTCTTAATGTTGCTCCACTTTCTGCTACTGGGTCACCACTACCATCACCAACAATCATTTGGGAATCTGAAAGAACACCCATTGCTGTGATTGCACCAGTTCCACTACCTAATAGAACTCCACCATCAGTTAATGTACTTGCACCTGTTCCACCATCTGCTACTGGAACATCAGTTCCACCAGCACGATAAACAACATTACCCTCTACATTTAAATCTCCAGCACTTGCTCTTGTAATTGTTGTATCACTACCATGTCCTAATTCTATACCTGTAAATTGTGGAGAAGCATCACTTGTAACATCTTGGTTAATTGTAGAATTTGCTTCAATGGTTATTGTTTTCAAACCATCAGTTCTATTTTGTCCAATCGTAGTACCATAAACTGCAGAACCACTAATAGTTCCTGTATATGTTCCCGTAGCACCACTAATAGTTCCAGTCGTAGATATCGCTCCAGCACCTACATCTATTGATGTAAATCCTGAAGTAATAGAACCCGCATCCAAAGCTCCGACTGTAGTTAGGTTACTTAATGTATCAATAGCGGATTCTATAGTTGCTTCCGTTGTTGCGTCAATTGCATCTATATTATTCAAGGAAGTGGTATTACCACCAGAAAAT
>Ga0233439_10000273_pt1 | contig 83525 bp, 67 predicted proteins | sample SI_123_September_6_FD_182713 | JGI IMG/M metagenome (GOLD analysis project Ga0233439, IMG submission 182713) | Seawater microbial communities from Saanich Inlet, British Columbia, Canada - SI_123_September2016_100_MG | ecosystem: Environmental > Aquatic > Marine > Inlet | place: Canada: British...
CAAATTCAGTACGATTAGCACCCCCACCCCAATCTGATACACTGTATGGTTTTACAATATCATTACCTAATTGTTGCCACTCATCAACAGAAGCATTATATTCATATACACGAACACATTCTGGATTTTCTACTGTTCCATAATAAGTCAAATATGGAAATCCAACTGCAAGAAGTGTTGCGTCATCTGATAATGAGATACTATGTCCTCCGGTTTCATCAGAAACCTTACCATTTATATTTTGTCCTACTTGGGTGAAACCACCATTTACATATTTGAATACTCTAACTTTACCTGTATTAGATAAATTTTCGGTTACTCCTACGTTTTCATCATCAGCGTGATATGCTCCATATGCTACATAAGGTATTCCATTAACATTTTTAACAGAAGTAGAATTTACGAGTGAATTAGAGTCTGCTGGAAGAGTCATACCAATTTTACGCCATTTAGTTTTGTCATCACGAATGGCAAATTGACCATCAATATCAACATTAGAATTAAAAGAAACATCACCCTCAACAGATAACCCATTATTAAAACTTACATCATTGTTGACTTCAAGCTCACCCTGTATAGTAGTATTACCAGTAGCACCATATGAAATAAAGTTTGAATCACCATTACTATTTTGAATATCTAAAGCACTACAACTGATTCCCCGATTACCAGAGATAACGTTGATATTACCAATGTTATATGATTGGGAGGAAACAGTACCTGATGATGCGATTTCGGCACTATTTATGTTTCCATCTTTTAATATAACACTTTCTATAGTTACACCGGTAGATAATGTAGTTTCTTTAATTTTATCAACATAAAGTTCGCCCTTTATAGTAGTATTACCAGTATCACCATATGAAATAAAGTTTGAATCACCATTACTATTTTGAATATCTAAAGCACTACAACTGATTCCCCGATTACCAGAGATAACGTTGATATTACCAATGTTATATGATTGGGAGGAAACAGTACCTTGAGTACTAATTGAGTTACCCACAATTATTTGTCCTGTAATATCAACATCACCATTCAAGGAAACATCACCACTAACACTTAATTTGCCGTTTAAAGAAATGTCTTCAGTAACAATGGATGTGTATTCATTGACGGTTGTATTAATAATCGTAGTATTGCTTTGATTTTTGACTGTTAAACTTCCACTAATATCAACATCACCGTACATGGAAACATTATTATTAAAAGAAACATCACCCTCAACAGATAACCCAGCATTCAGATTTAAATCATTGTTTGGGTCTAAGCCTCCATTACTCACAGCATCTGTAACGAACGCAGTAGTTGCGATTTGCGTGGAATCGTCCCCACTGTCGGCGGTAGGTGCTGTAGGAGTTCCTGTAAAAGTTGCATTGTTAATATCAGCTTTCAAATTAAATGAAGCATCAACAAGGTCTTTATCGGCTTTATTTTCATTATCACCAACAATAGCGGATATAGGAATAGAATTATCCGGATATTTGGCTCGAAATTCACCATTAACATCTACACGACTATTGAAACTAACATCACCTTTAACAAACATTTTGGAATTGAAGCTAACATCACCATTCGCATATAAATTATAATTCAAACTAAGGTCTTGTTTTGTAATTTCAGCATCCTGAATATCTTCATAATCATCAACATCTTTAGTATAAATATCTTCAAGTGAAATAGCATCACCAGTTTTATTGTTGAATACAAGACCACTTTTTCTTGCATAATGTTGATATTGTCCTAATGATATATTTTCAATAGTCAATTCTGGAATTCCAAGAACATCTTTAATTTGTTCTAGATCTGTGCCTCTTTCAGATAATGCTTTTGGTATTTTACTAACATTACGTTTTCTAAATTTTAATTTACCTTCATCAACATCGATTTTATGATTATCGCCAACCCAAAGTGAATTATCAGATAAAAATAAATGTCTAACTTTGTATTCAGCACTACCAATATCATAATTAGCATTAGAAGTAGGTAAAATATGTCCTCCCATACGATAAATATCATTAGCGTGTATTTCACCATTAACATATAAATCGGAATTTAATGATGTATCCCCATTTACATAAAGGTTTCTTCTGGTCGATACGTTTTGAGAAACATCTAAAAACCCATTAACATAAGTTTTTCTGAGAATATTAGAATTAACAGAAGAATCATACCACGTATTCATAATGTATGATTAGTATAATAAATAATCATAAATTATATCATCTCAACTAACTAAATATACAAAATTAAAAGTCAGATTTAAAATCAAATACATCATCATCAACCGTTTTATTTGCCAAAGCATATTCGGAATTGGTTCTTTCGAAAAAGTTCACTTTCGATTCAACACTGATTAGTTCCATAAAATCGAAAGGATTTTGCGAATTATATAGTTTATCATAACCCAATTGAAGACATAAACGGTCAGCAACAAATTCAATATATTGGCACATAAGTTTGGAGTTCATTCCAATCATACGACACGGGATGGATTCAGTAATAAATTCTTTTTCAATATCAACAGCTTCGCTAACAATTTCATAAAGTTTTTTCTTAGGGATACGTTTTTTAATTTTAGAGTAAAGTAAGACAGCAAATTCGGTATGTAGAGCTTCGTCTCTAGAAATCAATTCATTAGAGAATGTAAGTCCAGGCATAAGACCACGCTTTTTAATCCAGTAAATAGCAGCAAATGAAGATGAAAAGAAAAGACCTTCAACTAGAGCAAACGCAATAAGACGTGTGGGAAATCCGCTGCGTTTATCATTGAGCCATTTTTGAGCCCAATTGAATTTTTTTGCGATACAAGAATAATTTTGCGTAGCTTGGAAGAGTTTAGTTTTTTCATCACTATCTTTAATGTAGGTGTCAATCAAAATACTATACATTTCAGAATGGATAGTTTCAATTGCGATTTGAAAAGCATAAAACGCACGGGCTTCGGAAGGTTGGACTTCATTCATGAAGCGTGTTCCAAGATTATCAGTGACTAACGCATCGCTACTAGAGAAAAAGGCAAGAATCATTTTTATAAAATTTCGTTCATCATCATTAAGTTTATTCCAGTCATTCAAATCTTGTGCGAGAGAAATTTCTCCAGTGTGCCAAAAAGAGTCAATTGAACGTTTATACATTTCCCAAATATCATTATACTGAATAGGGAACATAACGTAACGATTTTCATCGGGTTGCAGTAGAGGCTCTATATTTTGAACGTCGGTCATTGTTGTCTAAATAATATAGTCATCAGATTTTTATTTCCTTTAATAAAATTAATTTATGAGATTGAAATGCTAATAAAAAAATTTTGAATTTTAAACGAATAGGATAAATACAGCAATAGTAATATACAAAATAAAATACAAACTTCCAAATATGTCACTAAAAATAGTAATATAATATTGTGCTTGATAATTGCAGTCACAATATAAATAGAAAAAACAGTTAGTAAAAATAGTAAAATACTGGAAAATTTAATTTAAGAATATATTATATTAGGTGAATGAAAAAAGGGGCATATTATGACAATGATGATTACTTAGGTGATGAGAAACCAGAGCATAAGAAACGTGGTCGTAAACCAAGGAAACAAAATGATAAGGAAATAATGAATGAATATAAAACAGACATAGATAGAGAACAATCTATAATGAGACAAAGGTCATATTATGAAAATATAGAGCATTTGTCTGCAAACGAAAAGAAAACATTTGAATCAAAATTTACAACCCCTAAAAATCGAAGTCAAGAATATTATCATAGTCAATTAAAGCATAAAAATAAAAAAATTGTGGTAGCAACCGGACCAGCAGGTACAGGAAAAACATTATTTGCTACAGAAATAGGTGTAAAAAATTTTTTATTGGGAAATTACGAGAAGTTAATTTTCACAAGACCATCTGTATCAGTAGATGAAGATTTGGGATATTTGCCGGGAACATTGGAGGAAAAAATGGCACCGTGGGTGAGACCGATTTACGATATATTATATACATTTATAACACCAAAAGAGGTAACCGCATTAATGGAAGATAAAATAATTGAAATATCACCATTAGGATATATGAGAGGGAGAACCTTTAAAAATTGTTGGATAGTAGCGGATGAAATGCAAAATTCGAGTATATCTCAAATGAAAATGTTAATGACACGTTTAGGTGAAAATAGTCGTTTAGTAATAACAGGTGATTTAGAGCAATATGATCGTATGGAAGAAACAAATGGTTTAGAGGATTTTTTAGATAAGTTCAAAGGTAAGCGTTCGTCGAGTATAACAAGTGTAGAATTTCAAAAAGATGATATTCTACGTGAAGAAGTAGTAAAAGAGGTATTGGAAATATACGGAGGAGATGTACCAGTATGTTATCAATATGAAGATGATTCTAGCAAAAGTAGTAATGATATTTAGGTAGAGAATAATTTCGTTATATAATTTATAAAATGCAATTTAAATTCCCAAATTTTGGTAAATCATTAAAAATGAAATATAATTTCAACCCAATACTCCAGAATCAACTAGTTTTATATTTATTTTTGTTTATGGCGTTAGTTCAAATCGTAATTTTTGTAAATAACAACAACACAACAGGCATCATATTGATGTGTTTAATCGGTTTCTTAACTTCATTTTTTAGCAAGAATATGATTGTAATCTTATGTTTAGCACTTGTAGTAACCAGTGTATTACTGAAATTTTTAAACAAGTCTGCTTACGAGGGATTTGAAGAAAAGAAGGATAAGAAGGATAAAAAGAAGGATGAAAATACGGAGGAAACAGAAGAGGTTGAAGAAGAGGTCGAGGAAGAAGTAGCACAAGAAGAAAATGAAGATGACGCAGCAAATTCCAACGAGAAATCCGATAAAACAAAAGACGAGATGAAAAAACAGTTTGAAGAGTTAAAAAAACAATATCCTGAATTTAAGGCAATCCAAGATGATTTAATAAATGGTATTTTAAAAATAGACCCTGTATTAGAGAAAGCTGAAGCATTTATGAATAAATATTCTCAATATAAAATTCAAAAGAAGTAAGTAGGGAGGTAATAACTAATATATATATGATTTATATATATTAGTAATGTTTGGAATAGGGGCTGCTATACTATTGCCGTTTATTATGATATTAATAACTTTAGCCATAGGAGTAGGTCAAGGGTTATTTGAAATATTTGAAGGCGTAGCACAAGAGTTTATTGAATTGCCACAAGGTGTATTTATAGGTGCTATGTCAATTTCAAGATTAGTACAAACAATGGGTGTATTTGGAATATCAAATTTCTTTTGTGGATTGAAAATGATGAAAAATTTTACATCTTGTGCCTTTTATTATTTATTAGAGATATTGGGTTCCATACTATATTTTATACCGATGATTGTATTTATGATAGTAGATTGGGTAAGTGGTAAATCAAAAATGGGAACAAGATTGGAATCTAATATATGGTATTATTTGGAAAAATTAGATCGTTATACAATAGATCAATTTGGATTCCACGTAATACATTTTTCAAAGTCAGTTAGAGATAAATGTTACAATTGTCGCAGATTAAAACCGGTTGCGTTTGTTCGTAGAACAGGAGAATTTGCGGGTGACTTGAACGATCATATAATACCATTATCTACTGGAGGATTAATGAAAATATTCTCTGGATTTGGACGTATAATAGGTGCTTTTGATGTATTATAATATTTTCATAATATATAAATAGTATATTATGGGAAAAAAATGTCCTCCTGGAGTAATATGTATTGAGAACATAACAATGATATTAGTAATAATTGTATTAATAGGATTTGGATATGTTTTATATCAACATTTTGTAAAAGTCAGTAAAAATAAAAATAATAAAACAGCTATTTTAGTGCCTCCTCCTATTCATCATGCTTTAACACCTATATCTGAAAGAAATGATACAATAAATGACCCATACGCACCCCCTTTAAAGACACATGATGTATATTATCCTCGCGGTTCGAGTGATATACGAGGCGTTCCACCCGTAGCGGTTCCAGTAAATATTCAAACAAGAGCTGTAAATAGCACTTATCAACAAGTAGGTATATTAACACGTATGGGTAATGATGGAGAACAAAATATATTACCTTTAATGGGAAGACGAATAATGTCTGGAAGAGATAAATGGCAATTTTATACAATCGCTAATAATGGTAATTTGAATACAAAATTGCCTATTAGTGTAAATGGTAAAAGCTGTACTGGAGAATATGGATGTGATGATATAAATAACGGAGATGTAGTATTTGTTGAAGGATACAAAGATACATTTCAAGTAACAATATATGAAAATAACTTGTTTCAATATATTCCTAACCTTTAGATGAATATTTTCAAAATAAACTATATCCTAATGTATATAGTATATTAATGTCAGGAACAAATTCAAGATTATACCCTAATAAAAATAAGGATTTTGATAAACACATAGTAATAGATTATCCTAGGGCAACTTTAAATAAAAATGAAGTAGATATACCAACAGAAATTCCAGGGAGTTTTACTGTGCCTTATCCTAATAATACATCTGAAAATAATTTTTTTTATACAGACAAGGGGACTACAGAGAACTATTCACATTCAAAAATATATATTAATAAGCTTATACATTATAACATAGATGGCGTTACAACTAATAATGATAATATAGTAGGTGAATTAATTATAGAGCATAAGACCATGACAAATACTGAAAAATTATATACTTGTTATTTACTGGAAACAAAACCATTACTATTAACTGATGAAAATGATATTGATAAGATGTTAAAAATGAAAGAAAAACAAGCAGATAATTTAGACATAGACTTTAATACAGTGATTCCTAATCAGGAAGGGTGTATAGCTTATGAAAGTAAAGGAAATAAAGTATGTGTTTTTATAACTCCTATTCAAATAAATACAGCATCTAAAGAGATTATTAATGACAAGTTAGCAAAAATTACCGATCTATTTAAGATATCTCCAGATGATAGTAGTACTTATAAAGTAATTCCAGGTAATAATATATCAAAGAGAGATGCTGAAGAAATCTATATAGATTGTAATCCTACTGGTGTTAGTGAAGATGAAGTAAATACATATAACGTTCCAATTAATAGTAAAATGGCTTCACAATCACAAGAAAGTGATTATATGAAAACAACTGTTAATTTCGGATTATTTATTTTAACTGCTTTGGTATCCTATGTATTAGTTCCTATGTTTTATAAAAATACAGTTATAGATACAACAAATTTAATTTTTAAGCTAGCTACAGATGCACCCAAACGTTTTAAACGTATTCGTAGTGCGGATATTTTAATCGCATTGGCATTTGTAATAACCATTTCTAGTATAGCTGGAGCAGGTAATGGAATGTATTCATATACAATTGCTATGTTTATATCTATATTCTATATTGTTTCCTTCGCATTAATTCAACTAAAGAAAACACAAACCGATTTTTTAACAACTAAATATAAAAATAATAAGGTAAGTAATGATTATGATGATGAATATGGTAAAGTTATAGACCCATTTGATTTAGATGACATATGGGTTACCATAATGGATATAATAAAATTTGTTTTCAAATCAAAACATATAGCGTTTTTGGCTGCTATAATGACTGTAATAGCTACTATTTTAGGTATTCTTGTAGCCACTGGAGGTATTGAAGGAAGCACATTTGGAACTGCTATGTATTCAAGTGTAGGTCCATTGTTTGTTATTATAAATTCAATAATGGTTTTTAAACACAATCAAGATTTGGCGAACGCATAATAAATACATATTTATCCATCTATACATAATATACCATTTACTATATTATGTATGTGTAGTATCAAAAAACTTAAAACATAGATGCGGATCCAACATTTTCAGCAACGGGCTTGAAAGTAGATACAGTGAATACACTAATATCACTCTTGCCAATAGGTGCCATCTGCTCTACTACTTCCTGTTCCAAAGAAACAGTTTTGACAGGGTTCATTTTCTTCATTTTCTCATCCTTTCTAGCTTGAGTAGGAGTATATTTAATCATAGCTGCCTTACCAGTAGCATTACTGCTGCGACGGAAAAGTTCATAAGCTACTAAAACAAATAATACAGCTATAAGAGGATTAGCATTGAAGAATAAGTAAACAGAAAGAACAAAGATACCGATAGTTCCCATAGGTGAGTCAACTAAATTAGCTAACATATCAGGAAGTTCTACAGGTAGTGCTAAATAGAGAATAAACATAACAATTATAGCGGTTTCGACATTAGTAACAGATTTCATAAAAGATAAAGCGTTCATTATTTATAATATAGAATACTATTATATTTTTCACTGGTTAATTCTATGATAAAACGGTTATAAAATTGAAATATCCTAAAACAACAATAATATATAATAATTAAAATGAAAGGTTTTAGACAATTTGGATATAAACAAAAACAACCACCAAAGCCTAAATTATCTGAATTTAAACTTACCGATGATTATAAAGAAGGTGTAAGAAAATCAGCATATTTGGGTAAAAAAGGTTATACAATTCCTAAGTCTGTGATTTCAAAAGAAGATGAAGATAATTTACGTCAAGAATTACATGTGAAACCATTTGTATTTGGTTCTAATCAAAATACAGATGTAGGGGCTTTTCACGTGTTTCGTGAAAATACGAACAAATTCTACATTCCAAGATTTTATGGAATTAAACGTTATGGTTTACCGGATAAGTCTGAAATAGAAGAAGGAGACGACATTGATGTTGAGTTTACACAAACAGTTCGCGATTATCAAAAAAACGTAATAAGTGTTTATATGAATCATATAAATACACCTATATGCTGTGGTAATGATATAAATGGGAATGGTGGTATACTCGAGCTTCCTTGTGGATTCGGAAAAACTATATGTGCTTTGAAAATGATTTCAGATATTAAAAAGAAGACTCTGATTATCGTGCATAAAGAATTCTTAATGAACCAATGGATTGAACGTATAAATGGATTTTTACCAAGTGCAAAAATCGGTAAAATACAAGGACAAGTATTTGATATTGAAGGTAAAGACATAGTTATTGGTATGCTTCAAACATTATATGATAAGGATTTTGGTGCGAACGCATTTACTACTTTTGGTTTGACAGTTATAGACGAGGTTCATCGTATAGGAAGCGAACAATTTTCAAAAACATTATTTAAAACTGTAACACCATATATGTTAGGTATATCAGCAACAGTTGATAGAAAAGATAAACTAACCAAAGTATTATATATGTTTATAGGTGATAAAATTTATAGTGAAGAACGAAAAGATGATGACCCAGTATGTGTTCGTGCCATTAATTACTCTTCACGTGACACAGAATTTAACGAAGTAGAATATGATTTTCGAGGTAACCCAAAATATAGCACAATGATATCGAAATTATGTGAATATGGTCCTCGTAGTGACTTTATTATAAAAATTGTAGCGGATTTGTTAAAAGAAAACGATTCAAAACAAATTATGATATTATGTCATAATCGCTCTTTGTTGAAATATTTATATGAGGGTATATGTGGTCGTGATTTGGCAACAATAGGATATTATGTGGGTGGAATGAAGCAAGCCGATTTACAAACTACAGAAACCAAACAAATTGTATTAGCAACTTATGCTATGGCAGCTGAAGCATTAGATATAAAAACACTATCATCATTGATTATGGTTACACCAAAAACAGATATAACTCAATCTGTTGGTCGTATATTACGTGTAAAAGGAAATAATCCGATAGTGGTTGATATTGTAGATAGTCATGATTTATTTCAGAAACAATGGGTCCAACGAAGACGATTTTACAAAAAATGTAATTATCGTATACGTCAAATAGATGGAGATAAATATAATGGAATGAGTATAGATTGGAATACTGATAAAACATGGAAATGGGTATTTGAACCAAAAGAAACCGGAAATACAAAATTAGATGAAGAAGATGAAGACAACCATACAATAAAAAATGCAAAGTGTTTAATTGATAATTCAATATTTGATAGTTTCAAAAAGTTATAAGAATTTAAGCATAATAATATGTAATTTTTTTTGATACATTTTTTAGTTTATGACAAATTAAATTATCAATAATGACTCGACAACCACCGTGTTGGCGTATACGTTCTAATAAATGTTGACTGAAACTTTTTTTCCAAATATTATAACTTAATAAACTTTCATAAACACGATATATGTCTCTATTCATACGCATATCACAACGTAATCTGTTTATGTAAAAATATTTTCTCATTTCATCAACACAATCCTTAAATTTTATCTTATATCTATCATCATAACTCCAAATATAATCAATAATTTCTTTTGGTAAAAGTATTTTAGATTTCATTCTATAAATAACATATTTTATTATATCAAAAATCAATTTTATCAATATATAGTAATAATGTTGACAGTAGATAAATTAGTAAAAACAATGGCATATGAAGAAAAACGGAAAAAAGAGAAAGATGAGAAAAGAAAATTAGAGATGTCAAAAATAGAACTGTTTAACAATATCGAAAATGAAGATGAATGGAATCTTAAAAAGCAAGAAACACAGGAAAAACGAAAGAAAGATATGGAAAATCATATAATTAAATTACAAAATAAAAGAAATAAGTCAATAGAACAACTTGAAAAATATAAGAAAGAAAAACAAATGTCGCTACCTATATTTAATCACGTAACCAATGAAAATGATTGGAAACAAGAAAGGAACCGATTAAAAATAAAAAGAAATAAAGATCATCAACAAAGAATGATGAATAAAGAAGAAGCAAATGAAATAAAAAATAAAGAATTACAAAAGAAAATAACGGAATATAGAGAACAATTACAAAAGCAACAAGATGTCCGTTCAAAACGACATGCGTTCTTACATCAAACCGAACACAATAGACAAAATAATCATACCAATTTGATAAATTGGTATAACAAAGAAAAAGAAAATCAACTTAAGCGTTTAGAACAAAGAGAAAGAAATAAAAAATAATTTATAGCTGTGAAATATGCATTATTTTTTCCCTCCGACCAACAACCTTAGTAGGAACCCATTTTTTAAACTTTTTATTAAAAACGCATTCCATATATAACACTTTATTTACATCAACATACTTATCTTCGTGTATATTTTGGAAATCATCTTCATCATCACTTTCTTCAATATAATCTAGATTATCATTTTCTCGTATTTTTCGGAATAAAGAATTCATAAATACACTGGTTTTATAGTTTGGTATATACGCAATATTATAATAAACACGTTGATTATTCTTACCAAAAGCAAATAAATGATAAATATCAAATTGTATATCAGCCATAACTTGAAAAATAGTCGGATACCTATATTGAGGTTTATGTAAATTCATTTTAAAGGGTATTAAACAATATTGTAAGAGAGGATTATTGTATTGTTTGGGTCGAGACGGTAAACTAACGACATTTAATTTTTTATTCATAAAAACTTTGATAAAAGGTTTTTTTTCGTAGGCAGACCTATATTGAATATGGTGAATATTATATGGTATTGTATCAAAAACATCACTGGAAATAGTATTAGGATACTCATTTACATCATCATTGATATTAATTTCCCAAAAAACACAACTATAAATAGGAACCATAGCATCTTGTCTTGTAATTTTTGAAAATGTCTTTCGTAGCATAGATAATTTATGTATGATATTTGTATTACTCAATAAAACGCCCTCATAATATAAAATGTCATCTATAACAATTGCTTTGATTTCATTTTCATCACCAAGTATGCATGAACCATATAATATAGTTCCAAGCGATAATGAAGTATCAAATGTATTGTTTAATAGTTTGCATTTTGAAATACGTTTTTCTTTATTCAATTCAAAAAAATAACATACGTCTTTATTCTGGTAAAATGTAAACCATAATATAACCTTTTTACCAGTGGGAATTGCTGTAACTACATTGTATGATGTAGAAACTTTCGTATGTGAAATTGTTTCATAAGAAAGTTCGAAATTGGGTAATCGTTCAGATAGTTTGCTAACCTGTGCGTTATTCAAGTCAATCATTTGTATAACATATACACAAGACAAATTTTTATATAGGTTTACAAATATATTTATGGTGATGGAGACGTTTCATATTGCTGTGTTTGTGAATTCATAAACGATAATAGCTCATTATTCATATCATCTACATCAATTTCACTATTGAATACATTCTCATTCTCTGATTTCGCTATATTTTGTTGATTTATTTCGGATACAATGTCTTGGTATTTTTTAATTTGCGTATTTACTAAATCTTTGACCTTGGGTGTAGTATATGTATCTTTTAATAATTCAAATCCACATTGTAAAACATAAATAATCAAAATAAATATCAAAATCTTTAATAAAAATTGTATAATAGGATTTGAAAACATTGTTATATACAAATCACACAAACATTTTTATATAATTTTACGACAAATCATATATTTCTCATAAAAATATCAAAAATAACTGCGTTTATTGATGTTGTTTTTTCTTGTAACCGCCTTTGGGGTGTAAAAACTCAGCAATTTTAGTACCCATATCTCTTTGTCCCGTTTTCATTAATGGAGTTTCGTGTTTCTTGCTCGTTCCCTTTGTAGTTACAAGTCTTGTGGTTCTTAGGTTTTCCTGCTTAATGTCTTTAATATGATTTTTTATTAATTCCGCAATTTCTGGATATTCAAATTCATTTGCAATAGTCAGTGCTGTTTCTCCGTATTCAGTTTTTGCATCGACATCAGCTTCTTTCTCCAGTAGAATTGATACAATGTCTGCGTATCCATAATTACTTGCTATTGTGAGAGCTGTTCTGCCTACATTATCTTGTGCGTTGACATCAGCACCTCTATCTAGTAGCATTTGTATAATTTCTCTGCGTTTTTCGGGGTTTCGTAAAAGTGATATTGTGTGTGTGACCGCCGTATCACCATCTTTATTTTTTGCGTTTACATCAGCACCAGCATCCAGTAGTATTTTTACAATGTCTGTTTTTCCATCATAACTTGCATACATGAGAGCAGTATAATCTTCATTATTTTTTCCATTCACATCAGCTCCTGCCTTAAGGATATTTTTAATATCTCTTGTACTATTACCGTATGCGGATGCTCGTACGATCGGTGGTCCTTCCATACTACCGTTATCCATATTTACATATTCAGAAGCATCTTTACTTTTTAATAGTCTTTCTAAAATATTAGAATTCCCATTCTCAATCGCTTGAACTATATTATAATAACTTGAGTTTCCGCCATTTTGCTTTTTGGAACGTGTTTTTCTGTTATCTTTATTCGATTTTCTTTTTGTTTTTCCAGATTTTTTTTTCTCATTTGATAATTTGCGCGTAGGTGCCATTATATAATATAATATAATATATATTATATAATATATATTATATACTTGTAAATCATATAAAATGAAATAGTATAATCTTTCTATAATATGTCTTCAGTATCCATAATTGTTATTGAAAAGAGTGGTAATGTCAAAGAATTAAAGGTGAAAAATTTGGTAGAAAGTGATATTTATAAAAAAGCGGGATTCAAAACACCAAATGATTTCAAAGAACATACAGTATGGAAAAATATTAAGGTAAATAGTAGTGTATATAATATTCATGTTTATGGAAAAACTGTAGGTAGAGCGAATCAAGAAAACAAATATGAATTTCCACCACCGATAGATAATGTATTGTTTTTTGGGAGTTGTGTATTGATTAATAAAGCAGGAGATACTCCAAAGAATTTAACTGCGAATGAATGGAAAAACATTTATAATCAATTATATGGTGGGTTTGAAGATCTTGATAAAGAAGATAGTGATGAAGAAGATGAATATGACGAATTAGCAAAAACAAAAAGTGGATATGCAAAAGACGGATTTATTGTAGATGATGATGATGAAAGTTATGAAGATGATAGTGAAGAATTAAGTGATGTAACCCCTCCAAAAAAGAATAAACGTAAAGTTCCGACTAAATCTACAAAACGTTCTACCAAACCAACTACAGTATTCGATTTACAAGAAAGTGAAGATGATAGTGAATATACAAATGAATTACAAGAAGAAGAATATCTTTGAAAATTGAAATTATTTAAACAGTAAATATTATATTATATCTATAATACTTACGTATAATGCATTCTATAAATAATCCTACCGAGTTCCGTAAGAACATTTCAAACAAATTCAATTATATTATTGAAGATGAAGTGTTAAGTATTAATATTGAAAAAGGAGTGTTTAATTATTCATTAAAAGAGGCTTCTACAAAAAAAATTATAAAGAAGTGGGAAAATCCTCGTTTCGTCCAAATTTATATTGATAGATTGAGGACTATTTACATAAATTTGAAAAATACAGAATTTTTAAACCAAGTAAAAAATAAAGAAGTCACCCCTCAACAAGTTGCTTTTATGACACACCAAGAAATGAATACTTCACAATGGAGAGAATTAATAGAAAAGAAAATGAAACGTGACGCAAATAAGTTCACCACTGATATTCAAGCATCAACTGATATGTTTACTTGTAAGAAATGTAAATCCAAAAGATGCACTTATTATGAATTACAAACAAGAAGTGCGGATGAACCAGCAACTATTTTCGTAACATGTCTTGATTGTGGTAAAAATTGGAAATCTTAATAATCATTAGAAATAATAACATAAAAATTCGCAATTATAAAAGCACCAACCACAATATAAAAATATTCTAAAATTTCTCGTAAATCGTGTTGTAAGTCATTAATTAAACCTTCATCGATTAATGGAAAAAGAAAAAATTGTAGTTGTGATTCACTATACTCACTATCATCAGTATCTGAATAATTAATAACAGTATCACTTTCATCATTATCAATCTGTGTAAATGTAACATTTTCTTTTGGTTTTTTAGTAACTTTTACAACCTTTTTTTCAGGCTTTCCGATTCCTAACATTTCTTTTATGCGATTTTCTGAAATTTTGCGTTTATTCCATTTTTTCGAACTTTCCGAAATTTTCTTGGCAAAATAGGTTAACTCACTATCATTCATATTTTCAATTATGTTACTATATTTTATATCATTAGTATCATAATACTCATCCAACAATTCATTCACAAAGTCTTTTTTTGCTTTCTTACCGATTGATAAATTCACTTGGTAACCTAATAATCTAATTTCAGAAATATTATACAATGAAATTACATAAGTCAAGTATTTCATTTTAAATTTGCATTTCATATCCAAAGCAATAAATTCGTTAAATTCTTTTACCATATATTGGATTTGTGGGTCTTGACAATTGTTTATTGTATGTCCTTCGTCATCACAAAACGAACAATGTAATAATCTTTTATCTTTTTGTGACATTACTTTATTTACAGTTCTATTTCTATATTGCTTTTTTACAAAAGAAAAAATAATGAATATATACATTATTTTTTCAAAATGAGAATATTATACTAATATTTCTAAATCACGTAATTTCCAATATTCACAACCGCCATTTGGTAAAGGTCTTTTAATAATGAAGGGTATCTGTTTTTCTTCGAATTCTTTTAAAGCTATCAAATATCCATCAATTACATTTTCATCAACCTCTACAAATGACCTCGCACCGGCATTCAATTGTTTTGCCCGTTCTCCTAATATTCTTGCTTTTTCATAACGTGTCACGAAAGGTATAGTTTGATGTAAATCATCCACTATATTTCCATCATTATCGCGCACGACCTTTGATAATGTTTCAATTTCATCATAATTATGGCTATTTAATTCTGGATGAAAATTGGTAATAATATCATTTTTAACATTGTCATTTATTTTTTGTAAATAATCATCATCATAATCATCGTCACTTTCATCTTCGTCGCTATCTGTTATATTACCATTGTTAGATATCATTTGATTCATAATATTTGATTTATTATTATCTTCTTCATCAGAATCAATCATGGATAAATTATCATCGTCATCATCATTTATACTTAGAACTTCATCATCCAAGTCAATCTCATCATCATCCAAGTCAATCTCATCATCGACATCAATTATAGGTTTGCTTTTTATTTTTATGGCAGTAGGTTTTATTTCATCTACTACTATAGAATCTTCTTCATTGTCTTCAATTTCACTTAGAATGTCTTGATCGTCGTCCATTATACTTTACTATACTATTAGATAATGTAGTTTTTCTAAATCGTTATTAAAACCTATTATTTTCAATTTTATAGAATTCATAGTTTATTTACGTTCATCTGTTTTCCATTTAGTATCACAATCAACGCAAATATATAAATATTTTAAATTATTATTATCATAACGAATATAAATTACACCATTTTCTGTTTTACATTCGTTATTGGGACATTTCATATTATATAAACGAGGTAATGTTGGATCTAATTTTGTATACTCATTAAATAGATTGTTAAATTCGTGTTCTCCTTTCTTCATATGTGTATTCATAATATTTACACCGTCCTCTGTAATTGTTTCATCTACGTGTCTACAATTACGGCAATAATAAGTTAGTTCATTCTGGTTTTCAGCATTTATACCAATGTAATACATATTATCGCACTTTTCGCAAAACTTCATTATATACTACTAAGTATAATTTATTTAAATTCTATTTGTATATCTTTATTAATTCAATTTTTAGCCATAGACAATTTAGAAGAGTTTGATAACTTGGATATATAAAAACATTCAAATAATCATTACCATTCACGGTTTGTATTTTAGTTATTTAAAATGGAAAATTGAAAAAAGAATTGTATATTTTAAAACGTAATAAAAATATACCACCAATATATCCAAAAGCGATGGAGGGATCTATCGGTAGTTTAAAAACTACAAAACCCAAAAAACCCATATTTAATGCTAAGTATGCTGGGTTTGAAGATTTCACACGAAAACACTTAGTTCGTAAAGGTGAAACAATTGATAAAACAAAAATAACCAATACCCGTATAGGGAGCAAAGACGATAACATATACGGAGGAACGTATATAATACCCCAAAGTGAGTATGACCTATTTTTGGAGTTATACGCTCAGGACATATTATCCAAGAATAAAAAGGAATATTTTACAGAAAAGCAGTTGGAGGATACTGGACCTATTCTGGTTGATGTGGATTTACGTCACGAGTATGATATTGATGAACGTGAATATACTATATCTCACGTTGAAGATTTACTAGACCATTATTTAGATATTTTCAAAGATATATTTCAACTTGATGATAGCAGTCAGTTTAAAATGTATGTTCTTGAAAAACCAACAGTTAATCGTGTCAAAGACAAGAACTGCACTAAAGATGGTATTCATATTATAATTTCTCTGAAAACCGATAGGGTTACACAGAAGATAATTCGAAATAAAATAATACCTTTGGCTTGTGAATCTTGGGGCGATTTACCATTAACAAACTCATTTGAAGATATTTTCGATAAAGGCATTAGTGATGGCACTGTAAACTGGCAACTGTATGGTTCACGTAAGCCAAATCACGCCCGTTATAAGTTAACACATATTTATGATGTTACCTATGATTCATGTGATGGTGAATTTATGCGTAAAGAAATACCAGTAACGTCATTTGACATCAAAGAGAATATTCGAGAGTTGTCAGTTCGTAACGAAAATCATCCATCATTCTTTTTAAAATCGTCATTTTTAAAAGAGCGAGAAGAGTTTGATAGGGCTACAACCTTGAAAAAGACTGGTAGCTCATCTAATTTGAAATCGATACAAATTATGCGTGAACTTCCCTTAGTTGAAGAGGTGAATTTATCAAGTATTCGTAATCAAGAAGAGTTAGATATGGTTTTGAATAATTTCCTTGAATCAACCGAACAATCACAATTTGATGCTGATTTAAAAGAAGCGTATGAATATGTAATGATTTTGCCCGAGTCTTATTATGAAAATGGTTCTTATACTAAATGGATTAAGGTGGGATGGTGTCTAAAGAATATTAGTAACCGACTATTGATTGTTTGGTTGGCATTTAGTGCTAGGTCAATCACATTTAGTTTCACAAGCATTCCGGAGTTATGTGATATGTGGCGTAATTTTGAAAGACGTATTAATGATGGCATTACAAAGCGTTCTTTATTCCATTGGGCGAAAACAGACGCACCAGTAGATTATGAACGCATACGACAGTCTTCATTAAATTACCACGTAGACCAGAGTCTAAAGATTGGTGGTAAAAAGGATGATAAATCTGGTTGTGGTGATTTTGATTTAGCTTTTGTGCTATATCAGATGTGTAAGCATAATTATATCTGTACTAGCGTTAAAAATAACATGTGGATGACCTATCGTAATCATAAGTGGCACGATTTAGATTCAGGAACAACTCTTAGAAAGACTATTTCCAATGAGTTACGAGACCTTTATCGTAATAAGGCGGTCCAATACATGCATAATAATGATTCTTCAAAAGGTAGAACTGATGATAATGAACCAATTGCCGAGCAAGATGAGATTCATCGTGTTCTTCAACAACGGGCTATTAATATCACACATAAACTCGCACAAACAAGTGATAAAGATCATATAATGAAGGAAGCGAAGGAGTTATTTTATGATGGTGAATTTTTAGGAAAGCTTGATACTAACCCATATCTATTATGCTGTAAGAATGGCGTATATGACTTTAAAGAGAAATTTTTCAGAAACGGTATTCCTGAGGATAATATTTCAATGTCAACCAACATTAAGTATATTCCCCTTGATGAAACCAAGCACGGCAAGACAATTAATGATATTAAGAAATTTATGGCAGAACTTTTTCCAGAAGGAGAGTTGCTTGAATACATGTGGGATCATCTTGCTTCTACACTACTTGGTACTTCTTCGAATCAAACATTCAATATGTATATAGGTGGAGGGCAAAATGGAAAATCAGTCTTAGTGAATCTAATGGAGATAGTTCTAGGTGACTATAAAGGTGATGTGCCACTAACATTAGTAACTGATAGACGTGGTAAAGTTGGCGGTCTAGCACCCGAAATCGTCCAACTTAAAGGTAAGAGATTTGCTGTAATGCAAGAGCCGTCTAAAGGTGACGTTATTAATGAAGGTATTATGAAACAATTGACTAGTGGTAAAGATCCTATTCAAGGAAGAGCACCCTATATGCCTCAAACAATTTCATTCTTACCACAATTTAAGTTAGTCGTGACGTGTAATGTATTTATGGGAGTAAAAAGTAACGATCACGGAACTTGGCGTCGTATTCGTGCTGTCCCGTTTAAATCTTTATTCACTGAAAACCCCGTAGAAGGTGATTTTGAAAAACCATATCAATTCTTAATTGATAAAAACATCGATGAAAAGTTCGACTCTTGGAAAGAAGTATTCTTAGCTATGTTAATAAAACGAGCTTGTAAAACTAACGGTATAGTAAATGACTGTGATATCGTTTTACAGAAGAGTAACGAATACCGCAAGAGCCAAGATTATCTATCCGAGTTTGTCAATGAATGTGTTCTTCGCAGCGGACCAAAGTCATGCATACAGAAGAGCGAACTTAATAACGAGTTTGTTCGGTGGTATGAACTCAACTACGGCGGAAGAGGACCATCTCCAAAAGACCTACACGAATATATGGACCGTTGTTTTGGTAAGAATAAAAACTCGAAATGGTATGGCGTTGAGATTAAATATGAAGATAATGAAGATGAAGATGAAGATGAAATAATACAAAACAACTTAAAAGATGACATAAATGGTCTATAAAAAAATATAATAAATATTGTATATATTTTTTTATTTCACAGGTTCATATGGTTCAGCACGTATCATTGATTTTATTAATTTATATTGGTCGTATATTACCATTTCCAAATTAAATATAAAAATTGGGTATAATGATATAAGCAAAATAATTATTAATTTACCATATATATTTCGTGTAATGAGACCAGTAAATACCCTATAACTAACATATATAGCAACAATTATATAGGCTATTAATAGTAAATTGTTTAATTCTTTATAATAAGGTATTTTTGAATCTTCTACAATATACTTACGATCAGCAGTAGTTAAATTATGTTTTTGATTATTTATTTCCATAGAAACCTCTTTATTTTGAGATGAAAGTAACCTATAATAATTTTCAGATTCGACATTTTCTTGTTTTTTTAATGGAATAACATCTTTTATGATTTTACTAGTCCTACTTTTATTAGATATAAACTGATTTTTTTCTTCTGGTAAATCATAATTATATTTTTGATCATTTGTTGCTGTTGTGTCTTTGATGTTATAGTCTATTAGTTGGATTTCTTTTTCTATATTTTCAATTTTTTTATTTAAATCATCGATCTTTCTTTTTATATCTTCCTTATTACCAATTTTTAAAGGTTTATTTTTATCGTATAATGGTTTTTCATTATTATATTCACGTTGATAACCATCTCTTTCCCTCTGTAAATATGATATATCGGCTTCTAACTGACTGTGTGTCCTTTTACGGTCTTTTATTCTGTTTTCTAATTGACTTGTACTAAGTCCGTCATACTGACCCATTATTTATTATAATATAGTATTATATTTTCATTATAACTAAATCATACATTCGATATAATAACGGATATAAACCTAATATTAACATTATTACTATTTTATTTCTTAATGTAATATCTTTTTGGATATAGATAATTTGATAAGTAATAATTACAAATAATATGTAATATACCCACCAAAATATAGAATTTAAGGTCATAAAATATCTATTATGATCGTCTTGATATTCAGAATTTCGTAAATCATTACTATATTTGGATTTTAATTTATTTGATAGTCTAATTAAATTTCTATTACGATCATTGTAGTCTTTATATTTTAATTTTTGTCTATCAATAACTTTACTATATAATATATTGAATTTATCATCTAAAAATAGTGTTGTTAATTTTTGTGTATCATTATATTTATCTATTTGTTCTAATGCTTCGTTTATAGATAGGTGTATATATTCTAATTCAACTAGATCATTTTCTAATCGATTTTTTGTATTCAGTAATTCATTTCTTACAGTATTACGATCATTACTATCATTTCCTAAAGCTGCTATTTGACTATCTAATTCTTTCAATTCATTTCTAATACCTGTTAATTTTTGTTCTATCTCATCTTTTACACGTATTGCCTCAATTCTTCTGTTTCTTACCTCATCAATCGAATTATCCCAACCATTTAATGCACTTATTAGAATTGATTTTGATGGACTACCTCCCATAATATATTATTCTTCTTATATTATGGAATTATATTTATTTAGACTTTGGAATAATTGTCATATTCGTTTGCATAATTCGATTTAACATTATCTATATTAATACGACGTCGTCTAAATTCAGATGAATTTAATAAAGTCGTAAATTGTTCTGATGTGCTTTCATTTGTAATTGTATTAGGGTTATATTCATCATCATGCACGCATTTTGATATATCTCTATCCCATTTTGTTCCTGGATTACAACAATATGAACCTACACAACCATATAAATTGATTCCACCTAATAAATCACTACCTTCACCCTTTTTAGCTGCTGCCGCCGCCGCTTGTAATTCTTGTTGTGTTCTAGCGGCTGGTTCCGGTATGTCTAATCTATCGAAATTGGTTTTTTCACGTCTTGAAACTTCCATTAATGTGCTGATTGTAAATATAGAAGCAGTAAACAATACTAATATGGTTACTAAATTAAAGATAAATGATGGTATAAAAACAAAATGATTTTTTAATATTGTTGATAAAACACTTATTGCTAAAGCAAATACCCAAACAAATTTTATTTTATTATGTTCGGATTGTTTTTTTTGATGACTATCGTTTAATGCGATTACACGTTTTTTACTAATGAGAGCATTGTCAATAGATTGCTTTTTACGTAATAATCTTTCTTTTTCAGTATCTACAATATCTTTTACCTTATCTTGATGGGTTAATACATTGGTAGTTGCTATGTCTGATTCCTGAAATGTTGTATGTGCGGTTTCTAATTGATTTTGTAAGTCATTTACCTTATTTGATAAGTTAGGGTCATTTGTTTTACCTGAAAGGCTATCTAAATAATTTTTCTGTAAACTAACTACTCCTTTTAAATCGGTGTTTATCTTTCCCATTTCTAATAAATATATAGTATAATAACATTATATATTTATTCTCTTGCTATCACAATACTCGCCAGTAGTAATGTGGATGCGGTTATGATACCTAAACTAAATAATCTATCATTGTATTCGATCATTTCTTTTGTATCATCTAAACGAACATCGGATACATCTTTGGATTTATCTAATTCTACCGACAAAAAACTGTTTTTATACTTTTTATTATTCATTAACTGGTCTCTTAATCCAGTTTCGTCAGCATTTGTAATCGAATTTATATCAGCATCTAATTCATTATAGTTATCATTTACTTTATCCAATTTCTTTGTATATTCATCTTCCATTTTTTCTAAAGGTTGTATTTGGTTTTTATTTATGAAGTCTTTCACTGGTTCATTTTCACCCATTTCTGCTGTGGTTTTAAAACCTTCAAACTTGCGGGTTTGTTTATCCTTTAATCCTGCTACGTCAGTTCCCAATAACTCTTGATATTGTGTGATAGGTGTATTACTTATTTCATAGTCGGAATAAGCATTATAATTAGATATATGTGTGACTTCACGATTTGGTAATGATTTATTAGGATTTTTTAAAATATATGCATCTTTTTCGGAAAGATTATTAGATTGAACGGATTTCATTTTTTTGTTTTTTATATATAATGATGATTTTTTAATATTTGTACCTGGCTGTGTAGGAATAAATTTGCTTGGAATTCCGGTATTACCGACACAATAATTATCACCTGTTTCATGTTCCATATAATATACATGCCCGCAAACATTCCCTTCATTACATTTTTTAAAGCATTCCTCTTTATTTTGTACTATTGTTCTATAGGTTTCATCTTCTGGTATAAAATTACCAATATATTTAAATGTTTTATCACCTTCCATCAAATCATTACTAATAGGTCTTAACGATTTATTTGAATTGTCAATTAACATATATTTATTCATTAAGTCTGTGGCATTTGTTTTATATGCTTTGTAGTCACCTGTGTTCTCCTTTTTTGTATAGTTATCTTTACAACCTTGTATTGTCTTTTTCAATACTAAATTACCTTCTTTTGTCATTTCTAATTTGAAAACATTACTGCTTGATACTAAACTATTACCCTGATATTCTATTTTGTCCCCTTTATTATTATAAGCATCATAAGGATATAAGTAATTTTTTGAAGAAGTTTTCATCCATTTTGGATTTGGCAGTCCTTTATTTAAATCACTTATTTGAACTATTGGTTTATCATTTGCATATACTACTCCAGCATTATCTAAATATAAATTTTGTCCTCCCAATCTGTTTCCATTTACATCATCACATTCAAAAGTTCTCTTCTCATTTTTTCCGATAGTGTTCCAATGGTTATTATGTTTTTCATCACGTATTTCTTGTACGCGACGGTCTTTTGCTAAACGTATTCTCTCTTGTTCTTCTTTAATTACATTGATATTTGCTCTTGTTATGGCATTAGAATCATCTAATGCTTGTTGTTGCTCGGTAACTTTTCTTTGATATTCTGCTTTTGCATTCTTGAGTTTTTGTAATTTTTCTTCTTTTTCTTTGTTTATTAAACCCTGCGCTGGACCAGTATTACAAAAATCCCAACGATAACCACGATTATCGGTATAACACCATAATCTGGATTCTCCATCAGGATTTCTACAATAATTGTGATTACCGATTCCTCTATTTGGATAATTTCTATCTGTTCGACTATGACTATGTGGTGATTGTGACGTCCAATTTTGACAAGTATATCCATGATGTGTTTTATTTAAATCACCAGTATAATAAGCTCCATTATGTTTTGTAACGTGTTCTAATTTATATGCCATATCATTATTTATTTTTTGTTCTTCAGCACCCCAATCTCGTTGATTTACAGTAATACTATTATATGACTCACTCCTTTTTTTCATATCATCTTCATATGCCTTTATCTTTGCATCCAATTCTGTTATCTCCGCATCAAAATTTCGTTGATTTGCCATAATATATTTAATACTAATTTATATATATTATAGATTTAATTTTATTGAATATCATTATATCTACTTCCATAACAAGTTTTTTCGCTATCTTTTAAGATATAATAATCTTGAGGATTATTGTAAGCGTTTTCATCTATAGTATTACCTATTTGTTTCAATACATTTCCTCCACTATCACAAATAAATAAAGCTCCGTTTCTATAATAAGCATAGTTACCTGGCTGTATTAAATGTTTTTCATTATCGTTAAATGCTTTCCATATTGTTACTTCTTTTAAATCATCACTAGATTCTTCTATTGTTTCAGATATAGGTTCACTAACATAGCAATCATAAAACCCTTGTGAAGTTAATTGCTTATCATTTTCTACTAAAGAATAGTATACACGATTTTGTTGTCCTCCGGTAGAAGCATTTTTTAAATAATTATGTTGTTTTACTGCTGCGTTTAACTTACAACTTTCTTCTGTATGAAGATAATTATCAACTTTATTCATAATCATAGGCGGTTCTTCTTCATTTTTTATGTAACAACCTCCTTCCAATTTGGATACACTATTATTTTCAAGAGGCATATATGTAATTTTAAAATTATTAACAGCAGTATTTATGCTATCGCGTAAATTTTGTCCTATAGTATTCAAATTTCCAGTTATTGGTGGTATGTCATTTTGTTTATTTGTTCCACTCATATTTATTATATTATACTATAAATGGATAATATAATTTTATCGCTTTATCATATTACGGATAAACAACCCTGTTATAAATACACCAGTAAATATCCCTGTATACAACAATACATCTTCAGCAGCTGTTCTTTCTAAACCCAATAAGTTATTTTCTTTATTCACCATTTTATTTTTTATTTTTTTATTTTCAATAGTAGGATTATTGTAGTTACTGTAAGTGGGTCTATAAAAATCAGCTCCTTCTAATCCTTTTTCAGTTTTTTTGTTATATTTTTTAACACTACATTCCATTGATCTATTAAGATTTATAAAAGTTTCTGTACTTACTTCTACATCATTCAATATAGGAGTTCCGTATAATTTAATCATATTGAGACGTAATTTATGGTTACCAGTATACAATTCACTTACTATTAATCTGAAATAAGAATATTTATTATAACTAGTCACCGCAAACATCTTTTCTGGTTCATTTTGTGATGGTAAATCATTAACTAATTGTTGGTCTATATAATCCCATTGGTCTCCGTTATTTGAACCTACTAATGTAAATTTTACAGGAAATGTATTTATTGCTTGAAATGTAGGAGTTCTTAATAAATATTTACTTAAATATATTGGTGTTGGTAATTTAATTTGTATCCATTCTCCTTCTATTTCTGTTTTATTCTCATTTGGTCCTACTCTTGTAAACCATTTGTTATTATTATTATCAGCACCTCCGCCTAAATAGCTTGATGGTGTTGTTCCTGAATAAGATTTTTGTGTATAACTTGGATATGATCGTGTTCCTTGAGTATTATTAGGATTATTTATATTATCACATTCCCAATATTTATCATCATTATTAAAAGCATTAAATCCCAATGTATCATCGCTGTAATATGATGAGGTTTTGACTTCATATTTACCATTATAGTTATAATCTCCATTTGTTTCTATATCTGATATTGTAGTAGACATACTGGTTAATGATGCATTTTCTAATGGAATTGCTTGAACTATACTAGACATTGCTTTATATTATAATAATATATAAAACTCTATTTATGTATATTATTATAGTTTTCTAAAAATGAAATATAATGAGGAAGTTAATACGACCGATAACACTAAACTAGAATACATTGTGTTATCATATTTCAGTTTATAATCATTGTGTATTGATTCCTCTTCAGCATTCAACTGTCTTAATTTTTCATCCAATTCCTTTCGTAAAGGAACTATTTCTTTATGCTTTTTGATAATTTCGTTATGGGTTGTTTCATATTCAGCTACAGTTGAAAAATTATTTAAGGGTGTATTTTGTAACTTTGTAATACTTTCCGTGGTTAACTTATTATAAGCGTTATTAACTGTATCTATGTTTGTATCTTCATCACTACAGCCTGCTCTTATATTTTCTGGTAATGTTATATCGCTACATGTAATATATTTATTATACTTTTCACTGAATTGTTTTAAATCTTCTAAAACTTGTATATTTTCATCCATCATGGTTAAGCCTTCAATCTTTGACATATTCTTCTTATTAATATATGGTTGGAAAGTTTCGCAGAGTTTATTCACAGTATAACATTTATTTCCATATAAGTTGAATATTGATAAAGATAATGAACCCAAACCATTATAATTTATAGTACTTGGATTTAATGAGCTAATTACTAGACGTATACGTTCATACCGTTTCTTATTTTTTAGTGTAAATGGTATAGGTGTATTATCATCGTAATACACAGGAGTATAGTCAAAATGGCTGTCAATTATTTCCCATTTATTATTATTTGTGCCTAGTAAATAAAAGTCTTTGGGAAATGGTTTTAAATTTCCATTTTCTTCTCTTTTACCTGGTAATAATTCGTATTTATTTATTAATAATTTACTTTTTAGTATTATATCTATCCATTCACCTTTTATAATAGAACCATTTATCAATATTGTTTGTTTATTTCCCGTATATTTTCCATCATCTCTTACTCTAAATGGTAAATTATTTATGTATTCCTGTTTATTTGATATTTTACTATTTAAATTGTTAATTTCACTAGTTATTTTTGCTTCAATTTCACTTATATCTATTTTAATTTTATTAGCTTCTTCTTGTTGTTTCTTTTTTTGTTCCTTTTGTTTATTATAGTTGTTTAAAGCATCTCTATCAATTACATATATAGTCGCAGATAAACTACGATCACCCCAACCTCCGCCATAATCCGTTCTTTTAACATAAAAGTATTTTTTATTATTATGTGTGTATACAGATGATAATTTAAAGGTGTCATCGAAACTATTTTTAAGACTTTTATTTACTGTATCGATCGCATCGTTTGATACTTCTATGTATTTAGTATTACTATTCGAACTACCGATATATACAGACTGTGTTTTACGAAAATCTGTATCTTGTTTATTCATATCCAAATCATTTTTTTCTAGGTCTTTTAATGTGTTTTTTAATTTATTAATTTCGTTACTATAATTTCTGTCTTCTGTATCCCTTGATTGGTATATACCCATTAAATAATCATTTACATTTTGTTTATTACTACCATCTTTTACTATTGAACCTCTTGAATAACTTCCCTTGGTAACCTTTCTATTTACATAAAAATCATCGTCTAATGTTATTGTTTCATAACGTGTGCTCCACTGTGTTAATGGATTATTATCAGCTATATTTTTTAAAATATTAGTTGTATTGTTACTTGATGCAGTAATTTCTTTGATTTCTTTTTCAAATAGATCCATTACATTTACATCAATCCCTTCATCATTTTTTGAAATGTTTCTATACCAAATGTCTTCTTCTGATGTCATAATATTATTTAACTTATAATAATATTATATTTTATACTTTTCTAAAACGATAAATTAATACCATTAATCCTACTATGCCTATTGATAAATTTGCGGTTTTGAATAATTCTTTATTAAAAACACTTTTAGAATCGTCATATTTTCCAACAGAACCACTATGTGTTTGTTGTATATTCAATATAATGTCAGCTAATGCCTTATTTTGACAAACTTCTCTATCTAAACAATCTTTTCTGTTATTTACAAATTCTTCTCCTTCGCATTTTGATTTATCATAAGGTTTATTTAATATATCAGAACAGTCATTTTGTGATGGCATATCACCCGACCGAATCGCATTTTGATAAAAAAAATCCTTAGGATTGTATCCTACCTGAATATTTGTATTAGTCATATTATACTATATTTTTATATTTTTTATACGCAAACACGATAATAATTGTAATCTAATGCTGTAGAACTTTCTCGTTTGAACTCACAAATATCTCCTGGTCTAATACACATTACTAGGGCTTGAGGGTCAAAACGTGATATTTCTGGCAATTGTTTTGAATTCATAATATTATATTTCTTTTTCAGTTCTTTTATTTGATTATCTCCTAAAATTTCACATTTTGGCACGAATGTATGATTTAAAATATTATATTGAAGTCTATTTATGTTATGTATAATTACAAAGATACCATCGTGATCGTATAAATATTTAACCTTATTTATAATAGTGTCATTTGGTTCATCTTCTATAATAATTATTAATGTATCGTCTTTGGTAAGGACATTATCAATATTATATAAGTCTTCAATTATGTTGTCTAAATTCGCGCGATTTATTTGTTTTGATGTTAAATAATATTTAACATATGCTTTACGATTATTATTTTCGTTTGTTAATAACATATCTAATTGATTGTTACTATTCATTGCATCTATTTCGTTAATACTAAAATCGAAATAGTCTTTGATGTTGTATGATAATAGTTCTAATTGTTCTAACAATGTATTTCTAGATTTAAAAAGTTTCAAAATACGGTTATTTGAAGTTGACATCCTATATTATATAAATAATTGATACTTTTATATAATATTATTATATTTTCAATTTTATACCTTCTTTACAACTAAATTATTAAAGTCTAGTTTTTCGGGTCCTTTATCAGATACTGGTATTTCTGATATGGTTTCTGTTACTTTTGGTTTAAATTCTGGTTTTATATCTTGAATTGATTCATTTGGATCGTTTGTATATGTATTTTCTTCATTCATAGCATCATTACCTGTAGACAAATCATTTCCATTATTGATTATCTTGATATTAATTGGTGGTTGGAATGTAGGTTGAACTCCGCCAGTAAAAGCAGGTTTTGCACCACCACCCATTGGACTTGGGCTTGGGCTTTCTGATGGTGGAGGTGGGGGTGGGGTCATTGAACTGTTTATTGAACCATAATCATCTATTTTATATATGTCTAAAGCTGTTACTAACTTTACCATATCACTATCATTCTTACTTGGAGTATTCGTTTCTATCTTTAAAAATCTATCTCCAATATTAGTTACAACCCATTTACGGTTTGGTATATCATCACCTCTGAAAAATACTTCTTCGCCTACGGAATATTCACGAGCTTGATTAGACAGTTCATTAAATTCTGGTTTTTCTGGGGTCGGTGACCCATATATCTCTTTTACCAACGATTCGGATAGTCCAGGTTCGTCTTCTGAATGCACATATGGACTTCCAGGAGCAAATTCAGGAGATTTTTGTGTTTCAGGAGATCCATAAATTTCTTTTACTAATGATTCAGATAGTCCTGGTTCGTCCTCTGAGGGCACATATGGGCTTCCTGGAGCAAATTCTGGTGATTCGGGGGTCTTCTTTTCGTCAGGTTTAGTCTCTTCCTCTTCTACTACTGGTGTTTGTATTTTCTTTTCATTCGATGTTCTCAAGTTATCTTTCATATTTCTCACTATTTCTTGTGGAGAAAATTCATCTTTAAAAGTTAAACGATTAATATTATTTGAATAGGACATATTTTCTAACTGGTCGATGTTATCGTCTGTAATTAGACGCATTTGAACGTTAACTGTTTGTAATTCCTGCATTAATAATTTTAATGAATAAGGAACATTTACAATGCTGAAACTACGACCAAACTTACTTACTTGTTCCAAATGTTGTTCTTTACCATCTAATGAACCAGTGAATTTCAGTGGACCATCTGCCATTGGACTCATAAAAATGTTCTTTGATGGGTTATAAACAGCCATCATACCTGTAGTATTACAAACTGCTATATGGTATTTATCTGCTCTATCCATTACGGACTCACGTAAGAATTCACTCGCACCGATTGATATTACAACATCCCTTTCCATTTCTCCTATACGTAAACCACCGTCATTGGCACGCCCAGATACGGGTTGTCTGGTTAATTGTGTATTTGGACCTCGAGCACGATAATTCACCTTATCTTTTACCATATGTTTCAAACGCATATAATAATTTGGACCCATAAATATTTCACTTTCGATTTGTTCTCCAGTCATACCATTATATAATAATTCATTACCACTTGAATGATAACCTACTTTTGATAACATTTCACCAAACACCTTTATCTTTGAACCTTTATTATTAAAAGCAGTACAATCTGTAAATCCGCCATACATTGAAGATGCTTTTCCTACTATACATTCGACTAAATGTCCTATTGTCATACGTGATGGAATAGCATGAGGGTTTATGATTAAATCCGGTTTAACACCATCCTTTGTAAATGGCATATCTCGTTCGGGAATTACTAAACCAACTGTTCCCTTTTGTCCCGCTCTGGAAGCCATCTTATCTCCTAGATTCGGTATTCTTATTTCACGCACTCTAACTTTGGCTATTCGCTTACCTTGTTCTCCGTCTGTTATAAATGTTTTATCTACAGTTCCTAATTGACCCTTCTTTGGCATTTTTGACATATCACTTACACCTGAACCTTGTGCTGAACTTCTAGTTACCATTCCAATTAATACAGTTTTATCATTTATATCTGTATTTTCTCGTATAATTCCATATTTATCCAATTTACTGTAATCATAACCTGGTTTGGTTCCTACTATATCTAATTCTGATTCTATATTTGTAAATGTATTTTCGGAAGTTTCTTCACCACTTTTACTAATTTCTTCGTGCTTTTCGTAAGTAGTGTAATAAGTTGTTTGGAATAAACCTCTCTTTAAAGCACCTTCATTTACTAATATAGCATCTTCTACATTATAACCAGTATAACACATTATTGCTACAATTGTATTTTCGCCATATGGGTTCTCTTCCTTGTTAATATAATCTAGATAACGTGATTTTACAAGTGGAATTTGTCCGGATGATAATACTACCGCAGTTTTATCCATTCTTACATGATAATTTGTATGATAAATAGAACAAGCTTGTTTACTTTGACCGCAAGAAAAGGAATTACGAGAAGCCGGATTATTTTCAGGGAAATTAATTATATTTGACATTGTTCCAAATATTAATGATTCGTGTATTTCCAAATGAGTATATTTATCCTCTTTGTTACTTTCTAACATTTCATCATTAACAGCTATCAACGCATTTTCAGTTTCATTGGTATCTATATAATCAATAATTGCCTTTTCTTCTATAAAACGCTTCATACGTGCAGGATTTGTTTCTGAATTTATATTTTCATACAATTCAGATAATTCATACATATTATAATCGTTTGGATTAAAATCTTTTACTGATTTTCGGTTAAAACCGGATACCAAATCATTCCATGTGTAATCTCCTTCATCCAAATGTTTCTTTACAACGTTGTTCTCAAATGACATTTTATTTGTCTCATTGTCTCGGTAGAAGATTGGTCTACATATACGTCCTCCATCTGTATAAATAAATACAGTATTTTGAGATATTTGGAAGGTTACACTTGTATAAATGGGGATTAAACCATTTCTTCTGAATAAACGTATCTTTTCAACTGTGTCTTTTGGTTCTTCTACTACTCCAGCCCATAATCCATTTATAATAACCTTTGTTAATTTGGATAAAGCAAATGGAGTGCATTCTTCAAGCAATTTCATTTCTACTTTCTCACGCAACCATTTTATCATTGGTTCACGAGATACTCCTTGGGTTATATACGCAGTAATTGCCATATGTTTATGAATACCAATATTACCACCATCTGGTGTATCAATTGGGTCAAACATACCCCACTGAGTGCTATGTAAAACACGAGGACCAATTAATTTCGCACTTGAATCTAAAGGTAGATTTGTTTTACGTAAATGACTTAATGCCGAATTATAAGACAAACGATTTAAATCCTGAACTACGCCGATTCTTTTTGTATGTGACTGTGCTCCCCAATTACCTTTGAATGCTTTTCGGAATCCTTCTTCTACATATTTTTCACTGAATACTGTTTTATAATTTTGTTCGACTAAACTCTGTAAGTTATCTTCATAAATGGCTTTATTAAAAGTTAATATCTCTTCGTAACCTTTATGAATCTTATTTAGTTGCATGGTATAATACTCACGGAATAATTCATACATTAATGTTCCTACTAATTCTATTCTCTTATATTTGAAATTATCACGGTCAGTTGGGTCTTCTACACCAGTATAAACTGATAACAAACGTTTTGTAATATAACCAAGATAATATGCTTTATCTAAATGATTGGTTTCACCTACATGAGGTAAAAAATAATCAGCCAATATTTCTTGGGCGTGTGATACGGTTTTTCCTTTAGTTAATGATGCTATATATTTTAAAGCTGTTACTTGAGTTAGAATTCCTCCCGCATCGTGAACTGATGGAGTAAAAATATCGATTAAACTGCTGTTTTTATCCAGGTCTAATAAACACATTGTAATTATTTGTTTATCGGATATTATACCTAATGCACGAAAAACAATAAACAATGGAACTGGTTTCCTTACATTAGGTATAACTACAACTATATTTTTAAATGTATATGATGATGTCGGTGCCATTATTTTTACAGATAGCGTTCTGATTGGTTTTGATGCATTCTCTGATACAGAACGTATTTCGGCTGAATATAAATATTTTTCATCTCCATCTTCATCTCCCATTTTACGAATATACAACATATTATTACCAAACTTCTCTTGAGAAACAACTGTTTTCTCTTTGCCGTCTATTATAAAATATCCACCGTGGTCGTTTCTACATTCACCCATGGTATGTCTTACATCTGCTGGTAATCCGGATAATACACAATAATTTGATTGGACCATTATTGGAAATCTACCCAACAATACCTTTTCTATTGTGGTATTTCTTACTTGAGTATTATTATCTAACATTGATTTTTCGGTTAATTCTCTTATTAGGGCAGTATCGTCAGTTGTTAATTCATCGACTACACGTTTTTTTCCTTTACGTTTAGGAGCTCCACCTTCCATTTCTTTTTGTTCCTTACCTTCTTCTATATCAATATCAGTTGGGTCGTAATTTTGGGTTTTAAAATTTATAAATTTTTCTGGTTCAGTATATTCGCCACCTGTAAATAAGTCATCTGGACCTACTAATTGAGGTTCCTGACCTTTATCTAAAATATCAATGTATTCTATTTCTATATCATAATGTATTGTCATTCCATATGTCATATTCCTTAATCTTGCTTCATTTGGAAACATATAATGTGAATTATTATCGTCGTATATTACTGGTTTTCCAAAGTATATCTTATCTCCATTTTTACCACCAAAATACATTATGCATTGACTACGATAATCATTAATATCTTTGTCAAATTTCGTTCGTATACGTAAAGGATTCTTCTCTTTAAATATTTGAAATATTCCATTTTTAAAAAAATCATTATACGATTCCGTATGGTGTCTTACTAAACTTTGCGGATTATCTTGAAAATACTTATCCATTAACTTCCATATTGTTGAATTATCCATATCAAGATGTATATAAAATAGAGAACATATATTTATACATTTTTATTTTATATTTTTAGTAATCTCTCATAATTATTTTCTTTGTATAGTATATAATTTGTTATGGATAACTTCCTTCAATCTGTATTTGGTCCTCTCGGTAAAGATTACTGCCTTTACTTTTACTTTCTTTCTATGTTAGGATTCTTCCTTCTTGCTCTATTGATTGTATCCAGCCTTATGGTCGGCATCTCTCAGCGTAAGGGATTTGACTTCTACTTCCAAATGGTAACTGTTGCTGTCGGTTATGCTATCTTTTACTTCCAAAACCGTCTTTTACACTCTATGTGCGTAGGAAGTGTATAAACCAAAATATTTAGTATATAATATATAATACACATATGGATATTTTATATTATAGTAATTATTGTACTCATTCTCAAAAAGTTCTACAGACATTGGTTAAAGGCAATATGAGCGATAAAATAAGTTTTATATGCATTGATAAACGAGTTCAAGACCCAAAAAGTAATCAAACTTATATTATTCTTGAAAATGGTGGTAAAGTTATTTTACCACCTAACGTACAGAGTGTTCCATCTTTGTTATTAATTAATGAAAATTATCGGCTTCTATACGGCAGTGAAATCGTCCAACGATTTCATAAAGATATTAAACAAAAAGCGAATATTGCTACAAATTTCAATGGAGAACCTATGTCATATCAGTTATCAAAAGGAAATGGTGGCACTAATATCACGTCAGAGCAATATACTATGTATGATATGTCACCAGAAGAATTAAGCGCAAAGGGTTCTGGTGGAAATAGACAAATGTTTAATTATGTTTCTTATGATAACAATTTACAACTTATACAAACACCGGATGACACTTACAAACCTGATAAAGTTTCCAATAGCGTTACTGTCGATTCTTTACAACAAAGACGTATGGATGAAATTAATGAAATTATGCCAAATAAACAACCATTCGGACAACAAATTACTAATTAAAAACAATATAAATAATATGTTAGTTTAATTATTATAATATATTATGGCTGATAAACCCACTCTTAGTCGTGCTTTTAATACCCACCTTCTTGAATTCTTTGACGATATTATTCGTATTTATCCTGATAATACGGATATTGTAAAGGCAAAAACCTCATTCGAAACCATTAAAAAGGCAAACCCTTCCCTTATTGTTAAGGCTTGGTTCCAAAAGGTATATATTCCTTACCTATCAGTTATTGATGATGGGGATATTTCATTCTTTTTCGATAAGGATTATTCACAAGACCTTCAATCTGTTTCTAATGCTGGAGAGATTATGGCTATGATTGATAAGATTAGACAGCCTATTCGCACTATGAGCGATGAAAATAAAGACCATTGTATGGTATATATTCAAAACTTGAGTAAGCTTTCTGTAGCTTATTCAAATATGTAAGTTATTGATATAACAAATATAATAATTCACAAGGATTTAAAATATTCAAGTATTCTTTCACTTTATTTCTAGTTATTTTCTCTTTATTTTCCTTCCTCAAGGAAGGAATGTAAACTTTATTATGTATTTGTTCTACGTAACGTTGATATTTTTTTGGCATTATTATATTGTTCTTAAAAATATACTTACTCAAATAGTGTTGATGTATAACAGTTATTAATCTTTCATATTCATTATGGACTGTATCACGAATGTTTCTGGTGCTCCGGTATATTCTGTTATATTCATATAATCTATTGATTCTGCGAATACATAAATATTCATACGCATAAAATGGATTTATCAATGACATTGTTTTACGTGACAATAAATCCACATTTAATATTTTTGTTTTACACCCGGTATATGTATCTATTAACATATAACCATCCAAATCTTCATTTATAAAATGGGTTTCTTCGTAACTATTTACGTCATATTGCTGTGGAAAATAAATCAATCCATTCATATTTTTTAAAAATTCCCAATTCTCATATTCGATACAAGGTATGTATTTGACATTGTTATCATCGATTTGATATACTGATACCAAATAAAATTTATCTACTCCATTGTCTTTTATATAATTGTTCTTCAATGTAAATGTATAACTATATTTTTTTGATACATACTCCAATAACGGCGTATAATGATTATCATCAATATTCAAACATTCTTTGAACCTATTTACAATATCTTTTACTTTTGATTGTGTTGATAATCTCCATTTATCACATCGTTCGTCGTATGATAAATTTATCATATCTCCATTTATATACTCTTTTACTACTATACTGGGAGTAAATTCTGGATAATATTGTTTAAAATGCTTATATTCTAATGCTTTTGGAGGAAAATAAAAGAGTATTTTTTCTTCCGGATACGAATATATTACTGTCCTGTATAATCTGGTTTCTTCGTCGTTATAACATAGCATATTCTTATCATAAGAAAATGAATAATATGATAAATTTTCATAATTATATATGCGTTTTTCTAAGTTTTTATTCAATAGATGTTTCATACTTATATGTAACCATCGATTTGAATTCATAGCTTCCATAATTACTTACATAAAATATATGATAGTTTTTATACTTATTTGATTATGAAATAAGTTTTGTATGTAATATAATTTAGATACATAATATATATTTTAGTATTATATTATAATGGAAACAACTAATAATTATAATACTAATATCAATGATACACCCACCAATGATAATACTAATCAATCTATTCAATTAGTACTTGGCGATATTATTGAAATTTTCGCACCATCTAATAATGATATTCATGAAGTAACTGGACTTATCACTTATATCGACCAAAATAAGATTAAACTTATTAACAGTGCTACTGGTAAACTACACGTATTAAACATTACTGAAGATGGTTCATTGAGTGACGAGTCTATTACCAGTATCCATCTTCTTAATAGAAGTGATGAAAAAGGTTATGCAAGACAATTTAACTTGTTACCCAAGACATGGATTGACATTCATTTTGGTGGTGAAATTCCTGCTATCATTACCGGTGAAATTACCAATTTAGAAGAAGATATGATTGAAATTACCACCTTTCCAGAAATCAAGACTATTTACCTGAATTTTGGTTATAAGGGTTTACCTGAAAATATCCCCCTTGAAAGAATCGTTATTCGGTCCAAGCCCGACTCCTTAAAAAATGTTCCTTCTCTTGCTATTGTTCGTGAAGAAATGGAAGAAGGGGAAATTTTTGAACCCGAAAACTACCAACAAGAAGATACTGCTACTATGGATTTTACCGAAACCGGAGAATCTATTATTAAAATTCCTGAAGATGGTAAGACCGAAGAAAATATTCGCGAATCCTTACATAACTTGTATATTGACGCAAATGCTATCATCTTTGGTGAAAGTTTAGACGCTTTCGAACAAGTCGTTGAAATACCCGAATCTCAAAAGAGATATAGTATTGAAGAACAAGTGAATGATATGATTGATGAATTACTTTCTACCATACCCAATAGCCAACGTTCTTTACGTGTTATGAATAATATTCACTTATTAATTGAACGTTTCAAGGAATTGAGAGAGAAATTTTCTAAATTTGATACTAATCAAAATGTATATGATGTCAATATCAAAGGCTATTACAATAAACCTCTTATTGAAAAAATATATAATATTGATACTCAATTGCGTTGGTTAATTCCTATTGTTTCTAACAAAAATGAAATTTGTGTAAAAGATGCTATTGAAACTTATGATATTCAATTGATTAACCAAGACCACTTAATTGAACTTGAAAAAATACAAAACTCCTATTTTAAAGAAAAAACTAACGCTCAGGCATTTACATACAAATCCTTCAATTTACGCACCAATTCTTTATTAAGTAACTTTTCTAAACCCGATAACACTGTGAACCATCTTGAAACTAAAGAAGTGCAAACCAATATTGATGCCATTGTTGATAATTTAGGTGATTTTAGTTCAACGGTTTTCTACCGTAAAAACGCATTGGCAAATAAACAATATTTAATACAACGCTACAATCTCGGTTTATCTACTATTGAAAAACAAGATTTGAAAGCCGGTAAAACTGTATATTTACGTAAACCTATGACTAGCAATGATACTATGACTATTAAATCAATTATGATGATGCCTGAACCTATTGTTCGTTTTTCCGCCATTGATTTACCTAACACTAATATATTACAAAAATCAACATTACACGAGAATTTCGTCTCCGCATTCCGCTTATTAAGAAAGAATACTGAAATTATTCCTCACGTTATCAATGACCTTTCCAAGGAACTTGATTATGATAAAATGGAAAATGAATCCAAAGTTGAATTTTTATCCGGAATACATGAGTTCATTCTTGGGAGTGGGATTTCTGATGACAGTTATGACAATGATAAATTCAAACAATTTTTAGAGGTTATTATACCCAAAACACATTTCTTCATTAAATCTGTCAGAAAATACGTTAAACGCAAGATTTCATTCCTAGGGTTTGTAGAGCAATTAGAACCTTTTGCCGTGTATCCTGAAGATATTACTTTTAAACAATACAGCCAAATCAAGTATTTTATTCGCGAACGTATTCGTGAAATCAAAACATCTATTATTGAAAAGACTAAGAATTTTAACTATATTAAAAACGCTACATTCAATACAGACCCTTTCAGTGGTAATACCATTATGAAATTCATCAATAACAACAATGAATTAACCGAGAAGTTTTATCAGAGTTATCCTCTATTATTTAAAGATAAGACGAATACCAAACTGACCCCACAAGAAATACTCTCACATTTTAACGAAACTGATAATAGCAAACTGTATACTAATTTTGTTACTTCCGTCCTTATTTCACTTATTACTCCTGAAAATTTGAGCGATGCTATTAATGTTCCCGATATTGATGATATTACCGATAATGAAAAAATTAAACCTACTGACTGTTCGAAACGCTTCTTAACCAAAAAATACACATCTATCAAAGATTTACAAAACGATAACAATGAAGAAGAAATATATTATGATAAAGACTTTGACGATACACCTTACAAAATTCTTGAAAAATACAAAGACGAACAAAAGAAAATGGTTCCCGAATTGTTCCACGAATTCTTGGTTGAAAATCTTATCCATAAGCATAACGCACCTAAAGAATCTGCCAAACAACTTGCTACTGACATTATTGCTGGTAAAAAAATGATTACCGATGGCGAATATGCTATGTTGGAAATTAAACCTACCTTACAAGATGGCAGAGAAATGGATGCTTTGTCTGATAAAGAAAAAGAAGCGGTTGAAATAGAACAAGATGTTCGTAAGAAAATTTCTTACTACAGAAGAGTCAAAAATAATTGGGTTAGTGACACATCTATCAATGAAGAAGCCTTTTTAGATACGAATGCTTTATTTTGTAATATTAGTCGCGAATGCTATAAAAATAGTAATACCAGTGTTTGTGAAACAAACGACTTTACAAAACTTCGCATTCAAAAAGAAACTCGCAACAAATTATTAAATGAATTTGATAAACGTTATGAAATCTCTATTGAAGAACTCGAAAAACGTCTCCAAAGCAATATTGACTATCATACTGATATGCTTCGTAAATCCAAAATATTAAGAGATATTCAATTATATAAAGCCAATAATCTCGCTTATACCATCGGAACTACTGCTAATGACAATGATATTTTAATGTCACCTCATTTACAGTTACGTGATTTAATTCTAGGACAGGACAATTTTACCAAGAAACAACAGGATATTGTTACCTTTGTTAAAAAATATTGTAGAACTCCTATGGTTACTGAACTGAACGAACACCACGCTTGGTTATATTGTAAAGATACTAATACTAAATTAATACCTAATTCTATCAGTCAACTTGCTACTGCATTTACTACCGGAGCTGATTATAATCAAAAATTAGAAGAATTATGTCATTCTAATGGTATTTTAAGTGATGATGGTGATTCTATTGTTGATAAATATAGTGGCTTCATTCTTCGTAAAATAGACTTCAGCACTGAAGAAGGATTTGATGAAACTGGTTTCCGTATTACATCCAGAGATATTATCGAAAAAGACCTCGGAACAGTTGTAGCAGAATCTCTTGGTAAAAAGAAACAACGTGTCTTTGAGAATAAACTATCTGAAACTATTTATAATGTTTTTTCTGCTATTGGTAGCAATATTGATATTAATGTTGATGATATCGAAGAATTTGTTATGAGAACTTCTTCTGAAATGATTGAAAAGAACATCTTAAAAGAAGAAATTTACATTCGTAAATCCAAGAAATTAGAAAAAGAAAAAGGAAAATCTCTCGGACCTTATCAGAAATATTACAATGAAACACTTATTATCATTATTGCTTCCGTCTTTATTGTTGCTATTCAAACTGCTATTCCCAGTTTTAAAACCAAAAAGACTTTCCCTGGTTGTGTCAGGTCCTTTACTGGCTATCCTATGGATGGAGCTGAAGATATTACCGGTATTAAATATATTTCTTGTGTTTTACATAAGATTAAAAGCCAAATCTCTCCTTGGGATGCTATTAAACAACTTAAACCTGATACTATTGCCAATCGTATTAAAACCACCATCGAACAACACGTTTTAAAGCGCAATGATATTATGGAAATGTATGTTCGAAAACGTGAATATATTATTTTAAATCCAGACACCGTGTTACCAGAAGAACATAACATTGAAAAATGGAAACAATTTATGCCTCCAGTTGTTAAGTTCTCTGTTGTCAAATCTCTCCGTGATGTTAGTAGCGAATTCAAAAAGGATTTCCTTGAGTTATTGCGATATGGTAAACTAGACCAATATAAATCTGTTTCCGTTTTAAAAAGCAGAATCGCTCAATATGGATATGGTATTATTGAATACATTAATCATATTGTTAGAAACAAAGACCAACTTCTTAAGACATCATCGCAATTACCCTTCTTGGAAAATGCTTGTTGTAATGAAAACAATTTTACAAATCCTATAGCATATTTTAACGAAGAAAACGAGAACATTCGGGTTAGCATCAAAACTGCTAGTAAATTGGCTGAAATTATCCGTGATTTTAATGTTCTTACAAAGGCTCCTTCCCTTTATCATGAACCATTCACTGGTATCAAACATTCCGTTGTTTCCAATGGCAATTTAGAAGAGCTTATTTATTCTACCATTATTCATTACTGTAATTTCGATAGAGACCTTCCGGTTCCCGATGCGTATAAAACCGTATGTAGCGAACGCCCTCCTGAATATAATACAAAAGCTAGTCTTACTGATAAAATTGAGTTCCTCAAAAGAAACGGTAAAACATATACCGAAAGTGATTTACACAAACTCATGAACTTAGTCTTTCAAAATAACCTTATTGAAATCGATACACCTGTCAAATTTAACCAAGTTACTGTTATGAAAGAAATCATAAGCAAATTGGAATTAACCGATTCTACTGTTATTGAAGCGCCTTTAAGAAAACATATGTTAAAAGTCCTCAACAAATACAACCCCAAGGCTATGACTAATGAGAAATCGGATGAATTGAAAACATTAAATAAATATTTGACTACTACAAACAAACGCCTATACAAAGATATTATTACATTTTTAGATAAATATGGAAACCTTAGCGAAACTGAATACTCCAAAATCAATTCATTTTTAGGTAATATTACAAAATGGTCTATTGATAAATCTATGGTTGATACGAATAGCTATTCTGACTCTGGGTTACATTCGGTTATTCAATTTATTAAAAATGTGTGTTTCTCTTTCAGTAGAACTTATCCTTCGGCATTGTTACACGATAACTCTTTTTATGATAATGTTCCAGCACACTGGGGAATTAGTTTAGTTCATAAAGAAGATGTGTCTGTATTTATTAACCAATATTATAATACTCTTCAGGTATTCAAATATGATAAAATTATTTCACGGTTATTACTCGAAATTGGTAATCGTTTGTCTACTATAACTATGTTTATGGATAATATTCCTATTCATACCGAGATTGTAAAGGATATTGATGAAAATAGACAAACCTTTCACTCGATTTTTGATAAATCTACCATACATGAACTGTATTCATACTGTTTCTACTCCATTATCTATGAGTATATTGTATTGGCTAATGATACGAATTTACTTATAGCCGACGTTCAAATTTCTAAGATGGAACGTCGTCAGGAAATTGTTGATGAAAATGACATAACTACTACATTATACAGCGAAGGTGCAGAACTAAATGAAAACAACGCAGAAATGAATAATACTTTGGAAGAAATAAACATTCAAACCGGTAACTTATTAGAACTGAAAGAACGTGTGGCTTCTTTATTGACCGCATTCATCAACATTGAAATTAAGAATAAGAGTTTTATCGATACATCTTACGAGACTTTTATCCATAATGTTAACCGTTCAAAAGATAAGGAAAAACAAGGTATTATTACCAGATATGGTGCTATGACTATAGAGGAACGCAAAATAGAAAAAATGTTCCAACAACATAAGATCGGACGCTGGAATATAGGACAACAGAAAGATATATTCCAATATAATCCTGAAACCTATAATAGAGAACGCCAAGAAACATTAAATCAAAATGAAGATTTAATAATGATACCTGGCGAATATGATAGAGAACCTTTGGATATATATGACCTTGAACGAATTGATGAATATAATCCTGGTGATGATTATAACCGTGATACATACAATTTCAGCGAACTTAATGAAGATTATATGGATGGTGACTATTATCCCGAAGATCGTGATGATGCTGATTTCCCAGAAGATTAAATTCTCTTTTACATAAATTTTTTATATTGATATTTTAGATTACAAATATCAATATGTTAAAAGGATTTGTTCGTTATCATAAATTAAGCATTTCTATCGTCCTATTTATTTTATTGTTCTCTTTAGTCCATTCCATTAAACCTACTATGTTGTATAATGATGATGGGTCATTTAGACAATTTGGCGTTGGATATAGACACAAAACTGTCATCCCCATTTGGGCGGTTTCTATGGTTTTTGCTATTTTTTCATATTTGTTTGTTATGTACTATTTAGCGTATATGTGAGGATTTTTTCGTCCATTAGTATTTTATATAATAATGGACGAACCCAGTTTAATTGAACCTTCAGTAAAGAATTACATGTTTAATACATTGCAAAAATGCCACTCTAATCGGGTTAATATATATTTTTATGCTCTTAATATCGGGGTTCTCCTCATTTTTGCTGCTATTGTTGGTATGACCCTATATTATTGTTATACTCAAAAACCTACGAATTATGAACGACAACAAAAACTTATACGAGACCAAGAATACGTCATGTCGAAAATTAGATATTACCAAGAAGAAAAGAAAATAAACAATGAATCACAATTTTCCAGTATTTCTAATCTACCTTTCACGTCTGGTTAAAATGAATTTTATTATATGCATAGTCTATAAATTAACATGAATATTACAGAACAACATCGAGAACATATCATTGTTGAAAATAACACCGCACAAAAACAATTATTAGATATTTTAGAGAACTATTCGAGACAATCCACCAGCTTAATTGTTAATGGTGCATTACACGGCGATATTGACTTTTTACAACTTCGAGAACTTGGATTCAACTTGATTGATACTATACAATTACCTCAAGGCGAAATTACGAGCATTCGCAACATACCCAAAGGGATTAAATCTTTCACATGCACTAATAACCTACTTGATTCTCTTGAAAATTTACCTGGTTCTCTTACTCACTTAAACATTTCTGATAATGTTATTACGTCTATTAATGTATCTAATCTCGATAAACTCGAATTCCTCAATGTTTCTCATAATAAACTCACACAGTTGGAGAACATTCCCAAAAATTTAGTAGAATTATTATGCGATTTTAATCATTTACAACAACTTGACCTTGAAGGTAATGACAAACTCAAAACTCTTAATATTTCCAACAATAAAATTACACTTATCGAGAACTTACCCGAAAAAGTGAATCTTATTTTCGATAATAATCCCAGTATTGAATTCCGTAATTCCGATACTTCACAAATCGGCGGTAATAATACTCCAGAACAACCAGACAATACCAACTATACCGAAGCTCTTAATGAATATTTTAGATTAAAAAATGAATATGAAACCGCTTTACACGCTAAACGAAAGCAACTATACGGCAAAGAACCTAATAACAAACTGGCTAAACGTCGAATTAACAAATACATACCCCCTTGTGTTAAATGCAAGAGAAACGTTGGCACAGTGTTCTCGAGAAAAGATAACTTATATACCGCTATTTGTGGAGATACTAGAAATCCTTGTAGTCTTGACATCAAAATTTTTCCCGGATTTCTATTAGACTTTAAATCTATGCTCGAACTAAATAAAGAAGTATTCGATGAAGTTAGTGATATTATTATCAAGCAAAAACTCGATACACTTTTTAATTATGTTTCAGAAGACGAAGCCGTTAAACAATTCAAAAAACAAATCGAATTATACAGCGAAAGTCAAAACAATTATATTGAACTCCTTGATAAATATAATGAAATGTATAAAAATAAAGATACTCTCGAACTCATAAAGAAGAAAGAAAACCAAATTTTCGAAGACATTGATAAGAATAAACAACTTATCAATGAATTTAAGAAAACGAACAATCGTGAATTTTTAGTCAGTGCTGTTGATTTCCAAATTAACAATATTTTACCTGAAATACGTAACCTACGTTCATTAAAATATGAAATTATGGAAATGAATTTTGATATAGTGAATAACCAACTTGTAAAAACTCTTTTTCAACAACCCGTTTCACTATCTAAATTAGACTATAAATCCGGCGAAGAACAACGTGTTATCAGCTTCACTGTATAAATATACACATTTGAATATTCAAAATTGTATATTTAGCAATCGTTATAATTGGATACACTATCCCATACTACACCATGTCTGTTAGTCCAGTCCTTTTTAGCACATATTTCCATACCGGATGCTTTCCAGTCTTCGTGAGAAAAGTTTATTACATTTTTATCTGTGTCTATTCCTGGAGTGCTTCCCTTAACAGAATCACTTAATAATCCTCCTTCATACATTGTTCCTGTGTTTTTATCGTCTGAACCTGGAATAACGCAATTCTTGTCTTCATCGATTACCCAATGGTCGGGACATGTTGTGCTTTGGGGTGGATATGCTGTTGTTCCTTCACCATATGTCATTACTACACCCACATATGTAAGTACTAATATTAATGCTACTACTGCTACAAATATAACTATTGTGTAAAAATTATCCATTATATACTATTTCTATACATTTTGTTCTTGTAGCATCACTAAATATATTTAGTGGTTAGTTCTCAACACCGTTTATTTTATCTATGAAAATATATAACAATTATATAAATACAATGAATAATTTTTCTCCTGTTAATGTCAATAAAAATGATAAGATTATAGATCTTGAGAGATACAATGGACGTATTAACCTAAGTGAACCACCTTCCACCGATGTTGTCTTCCAAATGCAAGAAAAAATAGCCATCAAAAATAAATCTACTGAATATCGTGAAGCCCTTGGAGGAACTTGGGAGTCTAATGTTCTCGCTCAAGTATACTTCTCCGCTGGTAACGTTCAAATTATACAAAACGCACTCCGTGCTGGTGTTTATAAAGCATCTCAAAACAAATTTGTTATCGCACCTCAAAATGTGGATACTCTTAAAGTTATTATGCGTAGTGTTTATTTACAACATGCCGAACACAGAGAAGATGATATCACCGGTCAAGTTGAACGTCTAAATAAACTTGTTCTCGATTATTCTATTCCTTCTGTTTATAATTCTGCTGTTAGTTATATGAAATACTGCCAAGACCAAAGCACTCTTGTGGTTCCTCTCGAATTACCCCGTAGTCATGACCGTGATTACAAACAATTGGAACAAAAGAACTTTATGTAATTTCTATAATATCTAATATTTTCCATATTAGATATTATTCATTTTTTATACGTTGCTTATCTATTACCGTTTCTTTCAATATGTTATTGATGATTTTGTTCTCGAATTTTAGATCTTCTTCTTTTCCATATCCACCTAGTGATGCTTTTGTATACGCAAAGAACTTATCACATTCTGGTGTATCTAATATATCTGAATTTGGGTTTAAATCTCTCCAAGGATGCACCTGTTCTTTGTTTTTATTTGCTACTATACGGACTGCCTTTCTTAAATGGGTCTTGTTTTCATCTTCCTTCGCCCACTTATCCGAATCTTTTACATATACTACTTCTCGTTTTAAATCAGTACAGTGAATTGGTCTTGTGTGTGGTTCCATATCACGGATACGTTCCACCATTATATTTGATATTCCTTTTACAAATCCTAATTCACCTGTGTTAATAAAATCATTTACATTCAACTCTATTGATTGGATGAAATCATTCAAATTTATAGCATCTTTACAAGTCTCATTCAAAAACACATTCAAATTAAAACTATTATTTGTTATATTTGTATTATTAGTAGTGTTATTTGTATTGTTTATCACCTTACCATCTTTAACAACCTCCAATAATTGTTTTTGGAAATCATTATTTTGTTTAGCTTGTTCCATCATCTGTTCCATCATTAATCCTTTAAATTCTTGATTTTCTTTTAATAACTCTATAACTAATGAACTATCTATTATTGTATTTTGTGGAGTATCAACTATTGGTTCTGAATCTATATAGTTACATTTATTTTTATGTCTTGATAAACCGGATGAATGTTTATATAATTTTCCACAATGACATATATATTCAGGCATTTTCCTGGGAGTATTTGTATTACCATTAGTTATCATTTTATGCTTTGCAGTATTTAAATGAGTATTATAGTTACTTTTTTTACTGCATTTAAAGTTACATTTTATACATTCAAAAAATATGGCATTTTCTGGCATTTTTGGCATTATCTTTTTTATCTATACAATGGTAATATAAAAATGCCTAAATACTTTTCCGCATAATATATTTATTTTTTTATGCAAACAATATTTTAACATTAAAATACAAAAATACTGCAATTTCATCACAACCATCATTTTTGAAAAGTGTTTTTAGAAAACTATTTTCGTCAAATCAAAATCGGACATTTTAAAAATGTCCTTTTTTTAAATCTTCACCGAACTTTATTTTTTACTTCTTAAGCGTAAAATTATTTAATGGAACTATTTGTACTATCATTTACTATCATTTTATTATATGCTATATAAAAATATTGAGTAATAATAATTTAATAACCTATTTATCAGTCTAATTAAATATATAAAATTAATGGAACTTTTTGAACTATATTTACTATCATTTTATGATATGTAATGATAGTACAGAAGTTCCAAAAAAGGTAAATCAATAAAAAAGACCTAGGTCTAATTTATGCCATTTCTCGTTTAAAAAGCACACTTAAACAACCTTTTCCTTATATTTGAATATAAATCCATTGGAATACTTGCGTTTTCCAGATAATACACAACCGATTTTGACGTATGATTGTATGTCATACTGGTTTTTTAAATATTCACGTGCATCAATTTGGTAAGTAAATGTCTTTACAAATGTTCCATCTATAGTGAATACATCAAATGGTTTGTTAGCACCCTGTGAATCTAATTTTTTATATTTTAATTCGGGATTTTCTTCGATCCTTTTTTTCGTATTTTCGCTCATTTTTTTTCTCGCTTCGGGATTTTCTTCGATCCATTTTTTCTTAATTTCGCTCATTTTTTGTCTTTGTTCTGGGTTTTCAAACCGTTTTTTTTGTGCTTCACTACATTTTTGTATTTGTTCTGGGTTTTCAAACCGTTTTTTTTGTGATTCACTACATTTTTTTCTTGCTTCAGGTTTTTCAAAATATTTTTTCACCCCATCACTAATTCGGTGTATTGTTTCAGGGTTTTCTTTGTAATGTTGTCTCAGTTTTATACCCTGTTCTATCCTCGCTTCTGGATGTTCTTTGTGCCATTTTTTCTTATTTTCGCTCATTTTTTCTCTTGCTTCGGGATTTTCTTCATAATATTTTTTACCTCTCTCACTCATTTGTTGTATTAATTCTGGATTTTCTTCAAAACGTTTTTTCATGAATTCACTATGTTCTTTTCCCGCTTCTGGATTTTCTTCATACCATTTTTTATGTCTTTCACTACATTTTTGTCTTTCTTCTGGATTATCCTCATAATATTTTTTCTTTATTGTACTCATTTTCAGTTTTGCTTCTGGGGTTTTCTCGTAATATTTCTTAAGTGATTCACTAATTTGTTTTTTTATATACGGATTGTCCTCGTAAAATTTTTTCGTTGCTTCACTCATTTTGAGTTTGATTTCTTTTGTAAAGACATAACCATTAACTCCTTCTCCACCATACGTCATGTTATATCCATATCCATCAATATAATGCGAATTGTATATTTGAATATACGCAATCTCCTTTTCACATAATTCTCCTATTGTATATGCTGTATCTATTTCTATAAGTTCGAAAGTATCAACCATATCATAATGTCTTAAAGCGTTATATAGACATTTTGTATCATTTTTCGCATTACTTTTATGTTGTTGTTTTCGCGTCTTCAATGTGGTGGTTGTTATACCAATATAATGTTTTCCATTAGGAAACGGTATTTTGTAAATAGAATACGACATGTTTTATATAATAACTATCTTTATTATAATTGAATTCAATTTTATATTTGTGCGTTTTAAATGAGAAAAGGTGTAAAAAACCCCCAATTAGGTAAATCAATAAAAAAAGACCTAGGTCTAATTTAAATTTATTTAATACGTTACTTCTATATCATTAATAATATTATCTTTACTCAATCTACGTTTCATCTTGTTAACTCTCTTCAATACAGCTTTTCTAGCATCAGAACAATATTTGGATCTATTACCAATCTTACTCACGTTCTCTGTAATAAAGTCAAGACATTCATTCAATCTACTCAAGAATGATAGAATATACTCTTTATCTGCTGCTGTAAATATACGTTTTTGATAGACATCACCGATAGGGTACTCAGTAATAGTAGTATTATTGTAAAATACATGAAGCAGACTGACATTATCAATCATACCTTGTGTAGAATAAGAATTACATACCATTTTGTCAAGATGATTACGTAGATCGTAAAAATCATCTCTATAATTAACATATTTACAGAATTTGGACGAACCTTTGAAGGTTCTCTGTAATATATCAAAACAATACCAAGACCATTGGTTTAAATTACATACTTCACACCCAAGATTCAACCAGAACTTGTTAATAGAACTAGTATCAGGTGTCATATATGGATTATAAAACTTGGTAATAATACCTTGTACGTCGTGATTTAGATGTTTTCTTGATACGGTATCAAGAATATCTAGGACAGCTGTTTCGTTATCTTTCAATTTGGACTCTGGGATATACTGCATTTTCGTTGTTATTCTATATAGAATATTAGTTGTGATGGAATATATACGAAAAAGTTTTTCAATTTTGTATATACTATGGAAAATTGAAAAGCTTAAGACCTCCTATGATTTTGTAACTCTATGAAAATGAAACAAATTATCGGATATATATATATCAGATTTAATGAACTTTTTGCATTATATGATGCGTGTAAATTAGGTATTACGATAAGTATACCAGATCGTGCTAATTCGTATATTACAAATGAAGTTAGTCCAGGTCATTGGGAATTAGTTTTTCAAATAAATTTATCTGTGGTAAATGAAACTGACAAGATTGTTGATGAAAAAAAAGTAATCTCAGATTATCTAAAAGAAATAGAAAAAAACCTACATTTAAAGCTGAAAGACTATCATATTTATTATGGTTCTTGTACTGAAATTTTCAAAAAGGATATTATTCATCTAGTTGAACCATATCTAATTGAGTTAGGTATAACGTATATTAAATTATCTAACTACGAGATTGATAATCTAGTAAGACGTAAACGTCCTATAAATAGAACCAAATTCAAACAATTGATTCCTTCATTAATCAGTAAACTGACCGCTAATACACAACCTGCTCCAAGAGAAGATCAAATAATAATTATTAATAACTCCTTTCTATATTTCCAGCAACAAGATAAGGGTATACTAGTTTTGATGTGTGGTGTCGGAAAAACTTTAATTTCATTATGGATTACACAGAAACTCAATTCAAATACTATTCTTATTGGTGTACCGAATAAGCTGTTGTTGAAACAATGGGAAGAAGTTATTCGTATTATGTTTCGTGATGTTCCATATTTACTTATAGAAGGCGGTGTTGATTCTGAAAAAATAACATCGTTTTTGAATGACAATCCAGAAAAATGTATTGTCATAACAACATATGCTTCTTCGCATAAAGTATATACGGTTACAAAATCATTAGACTACAAGTTTGATATGAAAATAAACGATGAGGTTCATCACCTTACTACTAACAACATTAATGAAGAAGAAAAGAAAACCTTCACCAATATGCTGAAAATAGATTCAAGAAAGCAATTATCATTAACGGCTACCATGAAAATATTAGAGAACAAAGAAAACGAACGAGATGAAAATGTTATGGTATCCAACGACAACGAATACTATTTTGGCAACATTATCGATAAAAAAGGATTATTATGGGCTATCCAACATAAGGTCATCTGTGATTATGTCATTCAGACCATTATTACGAATGAAGAACAACTAGAAGAACAACTATTAAGATTCAATATTACAGAAGAAAACGACCAAAGACTGTTTTTGAGTGCGTATGCTTCATTGAAAAGCATATCCGACGGACATTCACATCATTTACTAATATATTCCAACAATAAAGACAACTCTCAAAAGTTAATTAACTTTATTGATATCTTAATAAATGACAATTATTTTGATATACCTGACTTATACCGGTCAAATTACCATAGTGAAATGAATTCACATAACCAAAAACAGATTATTACCAAGTTTGAAAACGCACGGGTAGCAATCATTACGTGCGTTTACTGTTTAGGCGAAGGTTGGGACTTTCCGCTGCTTGACGGAGTTGTATTTTCGGAGAATATGACATCAATCATTCGAATTATTCAGTCCGTATTAAGAGCAAACAGAAAAAGTATTCAAAATCCGAATAAAAAGGCCAAAATTATCTTACCTATTTTAAATAGAGACGATTGGCTTGATAATAATGAAAACCCTGATTTAAAGAAAGTACGTGAAGTTATATATCAGTTGGGTTTAGAAGACGAAACTATAGAACACAAAATAAAGGTATCTAGAATAAGTATTGAAAAACAAACTACAAAAACAAAGCAAAACAATGATAGAATAATAAATGACTTTGGTGATTATGATGACGAATTTACACAGCGTTTACGACTAAAGACCACTAAACGAACAGCTATTGCTACTACATATGAAAAATCAAAAACTATTATTGCAGAAAAGCACATAAGAAGTAAGGAAGAATATTATGTTTTGTGTCAACGCGATAACAGATTAACGCCAGAACCAGAACGCGATTTTCACGGAAAATTTACTAATTGGATCGATTATTTAAGCATTCCAAGAGTCTACTATGATTTACATACGTGCAGAAATAAAGTAACCGAATATTTGGTTTCAAATCCTGAAATTAAAACCAACTATCTAGACTTATCTACTGTATGCGATGAATTATGTAAAATAGACACATTATTTCCACCTAATGGTTTATGGTGTGAATATTATGACGTACGAGAACTCCAAAATATTATTAGTATTAAAAATAAAAAAAAACAAACGGGTGTTATTTTATAGAACCCTTGTAAATTATTAAGTAAATATTACTTTTTTTATAAATTAGAAATATAAAATTGAAAAAACTATATAAAGGATATTATCCTTATATATTATATCGTGGTAATGTCAAAACAATATACTTGCGAATTGTGTAAAAAGGTCTTTAATCAGAAAATAGATTTTACAAGACATCAAAATAAAAAAACTCCTTGTATTTCATTAACTGAAATGCAACAAATTAGTCAAACAAAAGAAGTTAAAACGGATAATAAAAACACACTCATTAGTGTATTCAAAAGTTGTTTAAATATATTGAGAGATAATGAAGGTTTAACTGGTGAGAAAGCATTAAGAACTTTGTCTTATTTGTTAATATTAAAATTACTTGAACCTCATTTTGGAGGTGAAATAAATATTGATGATTATGAATATGATTTTAGTCATATTGAAGATGAAATGATTGAAAAACATAAAAATAAATTATTAGAAATTGTTCGTTTTAGTAATCTGTCAAATGAAAAAGAGGATAATATTCCTGTAAATATGAAATATTTATGGGACGATATTCTATCAAACCATTCTACTACAAAAAATATATTCTTAAAGGACAAAGGATTTGATATTCAATACAAATCAACCTATAAAAAATTAATTGATAAATTAAACTCAATTGACTTATCTCAAATAGAATATGATGTTTTGGGTAATGCATATGAGGAAGTGATTCAAGATATTATGACAGGTAAAGTGTTGGGGCAATTCTTTACACAACCATTAGTCAAGAAAATGATGGTTAAATTAATCAATCCACAAATACATCCTGATGGAAAAATAGATACTTGTGGAGACCCTACTATGGGAACTGGTGGTTTCTTGATTACCTATTTACAATATATTTTACAACAAGCAACTGCTAAAAACATTAAACCTGATTGGGATTTTATCAAAACTGAAGGATTATATGGTAAAGAATTAGAACCTGATACATATCAACTGGCGGTTTCAAATATGTTAATCTCATCAGGTCATATGTTTGAAAAATTAGATAGAGGGGATAGTATTCGTGTTCCTATCACCAGAAAGTTTGATAATATTCTTGCAAACCCACCATTTGGAATTAAGGGATTAAAATATGATGATTTTCAAAGTCCATTAAAAAGTGAATATGTTCCAATCAAAACAGATAATGCAGTTTCCTTGTTTATTCAAGCAATTATTTATATGTTGAAGATTGGAGGTAAATGTGCTGTTGTATTACCTGACGGACAAGATTTATTTTCAAAAACAAATACAACATTAGTTGCAATTAGAGAATATCTTATGAAAACTTGCGATTTGAAAGAAGTTATATACCTACCATCAGGTATATTCACATACACATCCATTAAAACTTGTATATTTTACTTTGTGAAAAAGAGAGAGGGAACTGATGTTTTGGAAACCAAAATTAAAGTATCCAAAACTCAAAAAGAAACAGGTAGAGATTACAAGTTTTCAAAAACACATCAAACAACCAAAGTGAAGTTTTATGATAACAATCCTTATGAAGATGTAAAAAATCTATTGGTTGAAGTTCCTATTGAGAAAATTGTGAGTAATTCATATTCACTTAATTATGCTGAATATATAAAAGATGAAACAGAAGAAGAACAATATGAAGATGGTGTAGTAGTAAAAACACTTGGAGAAGTTTGTAATTTTAAAAATGGAAAGGGAATTAAAAAGGATACATTAATTGAAGGAGAATATCCTGTTATTGGTGGAGGACAAAAACCTATGGGATTTCATAATGAATATAATGCTGGTGAAAATACTATTTTATGTTCTTCAAGTGGGGCATATGCGGGATTTATTAGTAAATATGATAAAAAAGTATGGGCGAGTGATTGCTTTTCAATAATACCAAAAAATAACTCAATAAATAACACTTATCTATATTATTTGTTAAAAACCATCCAAGATAAAATTTATAAATTACAAACAGGAACTGCACAACCGCATATTTATTCAAAGAATTTACAAAATATTAAAATCCCAATTCCATCACTTGAACGCCAACAAGAAATCGTAAAATATTTAGATTTCATATACGAAAAGGCAAATAAAACAAGTAATGAGAAGATTATTGAATTGAAACAACTAAACGAGTATTGTTTGAATAATCAAAAAATGTTTGGTGATAATATTGTAAAAAAATTAGGTGATGTATTTAAAGAAGTAAAAACAGGTAAAGATGTTGTTGCAACTGACAGAAAAAAAGGAGAATATCCATTTTATGGAGCAAATGGAATTATTGATTATGTTGATAGTTATTTATTTGACGGTACGTATTTGTTGACAGCAAGAACTGGATCATTAGGTTCATTACATATATCAAATGGTAAGTTTTGGTGTTCTGGGGATGTACATAGAATGGAATTTGACAATGATACTACATTATCGTATACATATTATTACTTACAAACTGTAGATTTTCAAAAGTTTAGAACAGGTGCTGCACACCCAAAATTAAGTGGTTCAAGTTTAAAATCAATAAAAATCCATATACCAACACTTGAACGCCAGACAGAAATTGTTGAGTATTGTGAATACAATGACATGCTTATCAAACAATTAGAAAAAGAAATTGAAAATAATAAAAAACAAGCACAACAATTTATTACAGGTATTTTACACATTTGAAGATTTACACCATTGAATATTTAAGTTCGCACAAAAACATCAAAAATGTAAAATCAACAGGCAACCTTTCCATAGTATATACAAAATTGAAAACTTTTTTATTATAGGTGAGATAGTAACAAAAAGAGAAGCTATTATGAGCTCGGTAACACAACAAAGAAACGTATCAGTAGAGAAATATTTAGATATAGATTATAGAGATGCGTGTAGTGAATGTGATGAAATGCCTTGTATGACAGAATGTAATAGATGTGGAAACGGTGTGTGTAATAGTATATCTTGTCAATGGGAGTTTCCACATAGATACAATACAAATTACATTATTTGTAATGATTGTTATAAGCGTATTGATAATAAACTAATAAACTACGACCATTTATTAGTTTATAAATTTTTGAAAAATAAAACGATAAAAAGACGAGCAAGTTATTAGAAAGTAAAAAATTGAATGTAGAATTGTAAAAAATGTTTTTTTATCAAATAATTATAGAAATCCAAAATGACGGATATGTATTGGAGTTTTCCCGAAAAAGCGTATTCGAGTAATTCGTATACATTTTTATATAACGAACATAACGTTCATACAATTACACCAAGAACAAGAGAAGAAATGGAACTACAACTTAAATATATTGATTTATTAAATGAAGAAATAGCCAAAAGAGAAATGATAGAATTAAAAAAAATACAAAAAGAGTTGGATGATGAAAATGAAGATAAAGAAAATCAGGAAGTTTTAAAACTAATACAAATGCGGCGTATGAATTCCACCAATTTTGCCGAATTAACGTGCTAATAAAATAAAAACACCCAAATTATAGTACCTGTATATACGGGTAACCAAATTAAAGTTACAAAAAAAATAGTCAATATACATAATATATGTGAAAATACCACCAAAGTAGTAATTGGTGTATGTTTTATCAATACATATTTACATAAACGAGTTAGGGTGTAAATAGTATGGTTTGAATAGCAAAAAATAGAACAAAAAGCATAGTTGGGTATTTTTTTTTCACTATAAAAAACGAATTTTTTATTACATAATAAGCATGATTGATAAGGAATATATGAATGAATGTATCGTTTAAGTTCAATCGGAAGTTTTTTTTGACTATATATTCAAAAAATTATGCGTTATCATACTCAGTTTGAGTGGCATCTTTCAAAGTTTGTGCTGGTGAAAGTTCTAAATTAGCTTGATTTAATGTAGTTTGAGCGTTAGATTTACTAGTTCTAGCAGTAAGAATCTCATTCAACGCATTAATTTTAGCATCATCATCGGGGCTAGTTAATCCAACTAACATAGCATTTATATCAGTATCATCGTTGATAAGAGTACCTGCATATAGTGCACTGACTTCAACATATTTGCTTTGTAAAGCAGCATCAGCATCCATAAATGCGGTATTAGCATTATCAGCAATAGCTTGTTTATTAGCAAGATTAGCAATAGCATCTTGTAATTGTGTATATAACTGATTTTTTCTACCTCTTAGAAGAGTAAGATTTTGAGAAGTTTGTCTAAAAGCATATGTAACAGCGGAAGTGCGACCAACTTGATATGGTAATCCAGCCTTTATGACTCCACCACCGAAGTCTCCATTATTATAACTATGTAATTGTGAACCACGTTTAGCGCCACTATAAACCATACTATATATTTACACAATATAAAATTGAATTAGAGACAATTGATAAAAACATCTATAACATAATAAGTATGGATACTGATACAGAACACATTTTGAATAGACCTTCTATTACAATAGAGGAAATAATGAATGATTTTAAGAATGCTGTTAAAGATATTCAAAAATATGCGGAAAGTGAAGGTGAAGTAAAAAATATATTAAACGAAGTAACTAACGGTAATGGAGATATGATGAAAATCTTTGAAACAATAAATGCTATAGAAGTGTGTGAAAAAGCACGTAATGAACCAAAAACATCAGTAGAAAATTGAATACTTTTACATTATATAAATAATACACAATCAAATGAAACAAGATGTCGTATGACGAAGAAATCGAAACATTTTTCCAAAACTTAAAATTAAGTGAGGACGTAGACAATTATCTAAATTATAATAAAACACCACACTATTTCAGGAAAACAAAATTAGGAACAATAAATAGAATAAAACAAGAATATCCAATCATAGATGAAAACGTTAATGATTTAAATATTCCAAATTGTATGCGTGATTATAAAGAAATGAAAAAAAACATAAATAAAACACTCGAAAAATGTGATGATGTCATAAAAGTGATGACATTATCAGAGCCAGAAGTAGAAACGTGTCCTGTATGTATGATGGAATTCGAAGAAACCAATTATGTCATACCTAAATGTAAGCATAAAGTATGTGCGGTTTGCTTTACAAATAATATAAAATATAACAAACATTCTGGGGATTGCTGTGTTTTATGTCGAGAGCCAATATGTTAAAATAAATAATTATGAATAAAAAGTACTAGCCCAAAGACAACGTCAATTGTTAATGGGATCCACGCTAGTATTTTTTCTTGAAATGCGTAAATAGAAGCAGCTAAAAAGAGTAATCCGTGGACTAATCTCATATTCGCCCACCACGTATTACCTCCAGCTTCAAAGGCATTAAGACGTAAATTATTGAAATACAAATATAAAAATCCAATAGTAGGTAGTAATAATAACGCACCGTAATAGGGTAAATAAGAAGGTTCAATAAAAAAGGGTAATATAGCTAATATAATTCTAATAGGAATACACGCGAATAAAAAAAGAAGAGTTCTTTTTTGTATAGAAAACATAATCGTATATATATTCATAATATAAAATTATTAATCATCTGTTTCTTTTTCTTTTTTTTGTTTCTCATAGAAATGAGTGTATCTGATAGGTCAATGATTTCAATATCGTCTTCAGGATCTTGATAGACTTCAATATTTCTGATCCATGAAAATGGCATAGTTCTTACGCCAGGGACTGTTCCTAAGTCATTATTGGCATTATATTTGGTGACGTGTAGTGTATCATTTGGTCCAATAATTTGTTCGAATACCGCGTTAAATACTTTACTTGACGTATGAAATGTATAGCGTTGTCCTTTTACTAAAAACTCTTCCATATTTTTGGCATATGTATATGTTAAGAACTCTATTAATTTTAACTATTCAATTTTTACAAAAATAACATAAATAAAAATTTATAAATAATAATATAACAATGTTCTCGGTTCGTGTAGAATATGTCTGGATAGACAATGATTTTAAACTACGTTCAAAGGTGAAAGTAATGTATAATACAGAAATAAATAACATTGAGGACATTCCAGAGTGGAATTATGATGGAAGTTCAACGGGTCAAGCACAAGGAAATGACTCCGAAGTGATTATTAAACCACGAAGTATGTTTACATCAAGACACGATATATTTCACGTATTGGTTTTATGTGATACATATACTCCAGAAAATACGGCATTATTAACAAATAATAGAGAATACGCAACTTATATTTTTAATAAAAACTTGGAAGAAGAGCCGTGGTTTGGTATAGAACAGGAGTATTTTATAATAGACCCAAAGACAAATAAACCACTAGGATTTGATGAAAATAAAAAACAAGGACAATATTATTGTAGCGTAGGTGCTGAAAATGCTTTTGGACGTAAAATAGCAGAAGAGCATTTATTGGAATGTATAAATTATGGAGTAATAGTATCTGGTATGAATGCGGAAGTAGCACCAGGACAATGGGAGTATCAAGTAGGACCTTGTGTAGGAATAGAATCAGGAGATCATTTATGGATTTCTAGGTATATATTACAAAAAATAGCCGAGAAACACAATGTAATTATTAACTTTGAACCAAAACCATTATCAGGAGATTGGAATGGTTCGGGTTGTCATACAAATTATAGTACAAAAAAAATGCGTGAAGGAACTAAAAATAAAACAGGATTAGACTATATCAACGAAGCAATTGATAAATTATCAAAAAAACATAACGAACATATGAATGTATATGGTTCAGGAAACGAATTGAGAATGACCGGACAACATGAAACCGCCTCATATAATGTATTTTCATTTGGAACTGCGAATAGGGGTGCATCAGTAAGAATTGGAAATACAAATATGCGAAATCAAAAAGGATATTTTGAAGATAGACGTCCAAGTTCAAATTGTGACCCTTATTTAGTAACGAGTAAAATATTTGAAACCACTGTTTTGTAACACTATAAAAATTAAAATTCATATTTTTATAGTGTAAACGTTTATTTATTTAGATTTATTTTTTCTGGTTCGCTTTGGTTTCTTAGTAGTTTTTCTTTTTGTCTTCTTTTTGTTTGATTTACGAAGACGTTTTTTTCCACCAGATTTTGGTTTATCCGCACATTTTAAAAAGTCAAATAATTCCTCTTGTGACATTTCAATTGGTGTATCATTAGTTTCATTTGTTTTATTATTTCCACCAACTAAACCACGTGTTGAACGAAGTGGATATTGTCCGGGTGCATCAATACCGCATTGTGAACGACAAACCCACATCTTTAAAACAACATTTTTAAGAGGTATGTTATTCTTTTCACAATATTCGTCAATCTCGTCAAATAAGTCTTCGTAGTCAAACGATGATTTGCCATATTTTGTTAATATACCACTCCAATCGGTAATTTTTGTATTATAATTACAGTGATATAATCCCATTATATCGTGATATCCCAAATTTATATCACTTGACTTTACAGACATATACATATCTCGTAATTGAATACTACTATTGTCAGGTGTAACAGTATCAACAGTATCAAATACTTTGTAACAAGTTGCTTCTGGTATATATTTAAAAAATGTTCTATCAGTCTGACATTCAAATGGTTCATCCAGTTTATTACCACAATACGCATAAAATGAAATATTTTTGTAAGGGAAATCATATGTATTTGTGCTATTCGGATTTTCACTTCCGTGACATATTAAAATAAATGTATGTTCTGTGCTAATATCAATAGGTGATTCGAAATTAGAATAATATAATGGATATTCATTACGAATCATATATTTATCCGTTTCCGAATACATAACTTCTTTGAGTGTTTTAGTGTTTATCAAAGGAAGGAAACCGGATTTAGTATAACATTTAATTGCTGCGGAATTAGTTGTATTTACATTTAACATATATGGTAGAATATTACATTTATTTTGTGTGAGTATATTCATCATTAGCGTGCATATTCCTTTAACTTCTGGTTGAATATTAATACCTTTACATACATTCCAAATATAATTTACGTTTATAGGGGTTTGATTAGAATCATATAGTTCAGCAAAGTATTTATTGAACTCTACTGTTAAAACCCCACCAATATTTGGAAGTAGACCTGATTTATCACAAGTATTGATAACATCTTCTAGTGTTAATAAAATATAATTAGTATAGTTAGAGTGATTAAATATGTTGAGTATTTCTGTATCATTATTCTTGAATTCAGGAAAACAATTTTTTAAAGAGTTAACAATTTGTAAAAAAAAATTATAATTTGACATACATTGTGTAATTTTTTTATCAAATAGTTTTTGCGAGTTAAACTTATCAATTACTAATGTATCAATTGATGATATCATAGTTATGCTATTCGTATTCACTTTTGCTAAAATGTATTTTTGATTTGTTTTACTATCAACATAATAATAACTTAATGGAAAATCAAGCATAAAAAATATATATAATTATTGAGATATATATTTTACACAATATCATTTACTTTTTCTTTTTGACGATAACCTTCTTTTTAGTAGCTTGTGAAGATTTCTTAGAAGGACCTTCAGTTTGAATTTTTTCACGTTTAGTCTTGTATTTTGCGTATTCTTTTTCTAGAGTATTCAATTCAGTAATCCACATTTTTTCAACAGTAGTTTTGCGAAGAGTATCAAGTTCAAGTTCTGTATTTTCTTTTTCTTTCATAATATTAGCAACATTTTCTTCTGTTACGGAATCCATAGGCATTTTAATAAGGTACTTAAAATCACCATCAATCATATCGTATTTCTTTTTTGTAAGGAGTTCTGTAACTTGTTCGGATTTCTTACGTCTCAAATCAATAGTTCCAGCTAATGTTTCTTGGATATATTTTGCACGATTCGATAATCTAACGAGTTTTCTTTCCATTTCATTGATGAGATATTCCTTTCTTTTTTGATAAATATTAATTCTTACTCCATAGAATTCATCGATAATTTCTTCTGGCGATGAATACTTGTGAAGCTTACGTTGAGAATTAAACATATGCATATTGGTAGTGCTAACTGTAGTAAATAGTTTGAGTAATTTTTCAACGCCATTACATTGATTAGCATCAATTTCGCCTTCCAATTGGGCTAGTTTGCCTCGAGGGAAAACCACTGTGAAGTCTACTGTAACCTCTGTAGACACTGATGTAAAATCACGGAGTTGAGGATAAGTTTTCTTACCATTCTTATCAGTCGTTCCATCAACAAGACCTTCTAGATAAGAAGTATATGGCATAGTCCAAGACCCTACAGGTAATTCAGTAATGCGTATTTTATCATCAGCAATCTTTTCATAAAGACCCTTAATCAAGTATTTATTATCAGCTATTTTTTTGACACTACCCTTGAATCCTTCATAGTATGGCACAAATTCAATAGCAGAAACATCTTTTTTGGTTAATTTATTTTTCAAATATTGAATAATTACACTCGGGTTATAAGGAGCAATACTACAAGAGAAGCCTGTTCCAATACCAGTGATACCATTAATCAACGCAAATGGAATAATCGGAACATAATAATCTGGTTCAACGATAGCCCCATCATCATTTAAATAATTCAAAACGTTATCGTCTAGTTCTGGTAATAAATGTCTAGTCATGGAGTTCAACATAGTGAATATATATCTCTCTGATGCACTATCATCACCACCATGTAATCTAGTACCAAACTGACCGTTAGGTTCTAGAAGATTAATATTATTAGATCCAACAAAATTCTGTGCCATGTTTACAATAGCCCCATTTAAACTAGCTTCACCATGATGGTAAGCACTATGTTCTGAAACGTATCCTGAAAATTGTGCTACTTTAATTTCTGATGTAAGTTTCCTTTTAAAAGCAGAGAATAGAATCTTTCGTAGAGAGATCTTTAAACCATCAACCATATTCGGTATAGAACGAGCACAATCATAAGTGCTGAAATGTATCATTTCTTGATTTATGAATTCTTCATATTGAACGCTGGGTTGATTCGTATCGAGATAAGAGTCCTTGTCATAGTTTTCTAACCACCCCTTTCGATCATCCGCGCGTTTTTTATTGAATATTTTATCAATAGTATCATCGCTGGTTTTACCGGAATAAACAAAGTCGACGATTTTCTTATTCGAGAAGTAGTCTTTGAATTCGTTGGATGTAGAAGTACCAAGACCCTTAAAATACTTAATGACCCACCCCTTTGGAACGCCCCCTTCAAATGTTTCCTTCCAACGATTATATTCACCGTCATTATAAAACAACTTGACTTGTGAACCTTTCTTGGCTCTAAGGATAGGAGTATTCATAAATGAAATGAATCCAGGAATTTTAACTAATGAACCCCATTCACTATGAAATAGATTAATACACAACCCTTTGATATGTGATCCATCCAAATCTTGGTCTGTCATATACATAATCTTTCCATAACGAAGATACCTATGTACGTCATCAATCGTATCATACTCTTTTCCGGTTTCCAATCCTAGAATTTTCTTAATATCATTGATTTCTTTATTTTCAGCAATTTTCTTAAGTTGCTCTCCACGAACATTTAATAACTTACCTTTTAAAGGGTAGATTCCCATAATGTTACGATCGTCACTGGATAATCCAGAAACAATACCAGACATAGCACTAAGTCCCTCACATAATATGAGAATACAATCTTTGGATTGATTGGTTCCACTGAAATTAGCATCAATGAAGTTAGCAATTCCACGAACAGATTTGGTTTTAGAACCATCCGTTTTCTTTGCCAGCTTATTTTCTTTTGCTTCTGTTAAAGAACAAGCAGTTTCCATGACGCCCATCTTCGCAACTCTTTCAATAAATCCATCAGACACACTACAAGACGAACCAAATTTTGCGAATGGCGTATTCATATAATCCTTTGTTTGACTATCAAAAGCAGGATTTTCAATATCACAACGGATGAATAGCATAAGTTGTTCTTTAATGGCGGATTGGTTTACCTTGATTTTCTTTTTCTTTTCAATGTAGTCACAAAGCTTACGTGTAATTTGTCCTGTAATATAATCAACATGCTTTCCACCCTTGAAAGTACAAATACCATTAACAAATGAAACGTGTGTAAATTCGTGTGTAGGTGAAATAGCAACTGCGTATTCCCAACGTTCGTCCTTTGATTCATATACTCTTTTGGAAGTATCCTTACCACCAATATATAGATCAATATATTGTTGAAAGTTTTTGACAGGAATTAGATTATTGTTATACATAACCTTGATTTTCTTGATAGAGTGGTCGGTTACAGCACCAATATCATATACACGTTTCTTTAACAATGCCAGCATATCGTGTGTCAATCCTTGAACTCCTAACCTAGCATAATCCGGTCTAAACGAGACCTTAGTATAAGGTTTAGTAGTCTTTGGAACTTTCGTAATGACAGGAGGAGAAATGTTATCAAGATTATTATGATATTCTTGAACGTATTTTAAACCACGTGTATGGTCGATGGTTTCTACGCGACCATATAGAGACCAAATCAAAACCAATTTGAAACCAAAACCATTTTTACCACCAACTATACGTTTTTCATCCTTATTATAATTTGTGGAAGTTCGCAAATGACCGAAAACCATTTCCGGAATCCAAATATCATACTCCGGATGTTTAGCAATGTCAATACCATTACCATCATTATTCAATGTGATAGTCCCATCTTCGTCAATATTCGTTTCAATGAAGGTAACGAATTTTTTATCAAGTAATGGCGAATGAATCATACGAATTACATGGTCTCGGCAATTGACAATACCTTCATCAAATAATTTGTATAATCCCGGAATGTATTCAATATCACGCAACACAATCTTTTTTGATTCATCGTCATATACCCACATTTGTGAATCAACATTTTCAACCGAACCGATATACGTATCTGGATTATCCAGAATATGTTGTTTATCGGTTTTACGTTGATATTGTTTTGCGAGAGCTGAACTAGTAGTAGCAGTAGACATAGTTATACGTTAGTATAGAAATATATGTTTAATCGGTTTGTTTTATTACATTTTCAATTTTCTATCTTAATTCTATAATAAGGGGAAAAATGCCGAAAATGTTTAGTGCCAACCCCAGAGTTTCTACAACTGCTACTTCTAAAAAATCAACATCAACAAATAATACGTCAATAACTAGAAGTATGCGGTTGTCACAATTAACAAGAAGTTCGAAATTAAGTGTGAATCGAACATTAGCCAATGTATTTGGTCCAACAGATATATACTTATCTGCGTCGACCATTCTTTATAATGTATCAGCTGGAATAGAAATAGGTAGAATTAGTAGTAAAGATGTAAATTCGTTTTCATTTGTTTATACATTGAATGACACTACTCATTTTTACGTTCAAGGTGATAAATTATATACCAATGCTATTTTTACTGATAGAACTATAAATGGTTATACGACTCAAATAACATCAAATGATGGAACATATAGTTTTTCAAAAACTTTTTTTATTTCATTTCAAAAACCACCCGTTGTTGCTAATTTGATAGATCCAATCATAGTAAGTCAAGGTCAAACTAGTACAGTAATAGACTTAACTAATACATTTTATGATGTAAACGGACATATATTAACATATACTATTAATAATGATAATCCTGATTTGTTAAGTATGAGTATTAATGAATATAAATTAAGATTAACATACAATACTAGTAATACTGGAATTTCTAATATAACAATAACAGCCGAGGATGATTATAATGAGTTTGCGGTTACAATGTTTTCAGTGTTAGTTGTTCCATTAAATCCTCAATATAACATTACTGTAAATCCATTGCCGGATGCTTTACCAGATCCAATAGTAAATTTAATAAATGATGAAATTATATCATATACGGAGTTAGATAGTTCATATATAAATATAAGTGTAGATGATTATAATATACTTTCAGAAGATGAAAAACGTAATTTAATTAAAACAAATATAACATCACTTATATCAAAATATGGTAGCACTATTAATCCAGATACTGGAAATGTAGACCAAGATGTAATATTGGATGTGTATGCCCCAATTGATATGTTACCATTTCCATCATTAGGTTTCAATATAGATAAGATCAGAATAATAGATGGTTCAAACCAAGGAAATGTAGATATAACCAATAATATTGATAATTCGGCTTTATACGTTTATACAAAACCAGGTTCAATTGTATCAATTTCATTAATAAATGGTGTTGTAATAGTAGAACAACTAACAAATACAACTTTTAATGTGTCAATTAATAATAATCCCTCTGAAGTTAAGAATACCGGAGATTTTATTAATCTGCCGAATGATAGAGTAATTATATTGAGTAGTATATTGATTACAAAAAATAATCCTCCAGTAGCGTATGATATTAATTATTCTTTCATTGAGGATACCACTTTGAATGTTATAGATTTAAGTGGAAGTGATATAGATATAGAAACGAATAGAGTAAGCACAAATTACATACGCTATATCATATCTACACTACCACAACATGGAATAATAGATGTATTAGAAAATGAAGATTTGGTAAGTAAAGAAATTAAATATACACCAACTGCTAATTATTTTGGTCCGGACACTTTTTCATATTATGTAAAGGATAATTATGGAATAGTTAGTAATACAGCAACAGTAAATATTAATGTTATTAATGTAAATGACGCACCGGTATTTAATAGTACACCAATAACAACAACTGTAGAAGATAGTGTATATACATATAATATATCTGCTAGCGATTTAGATTTTGAAACTGTCTCATTTACTAGTGAGAATTTGCCTTCTTGGTTAACATTAACAAATAATGGTAATAATATTGCAATATTAACTGGAACACCATTACAAGAACACGTAGGTAATAATTACATAACTATAATTGCCACAGATCAAGTTGGAGGAACAACTAAACAAGAATTTACTATTAGCGTAGCCAATTTAAATGATGCACCTGTTTTTACAAGTAGCGATATAACAACAACTAATGAAGATAGTGTATATACGTATACGATAACAGTAAGTGATGAAGATGGTGATATTTCCACAATAACCGCAAATACATTACCTAATTGGTTAACATTAACAGATAATGGAAATAATACAGCAACATTAACTGGAACACCATTACAAGAACACGTAGGTGATAATGATGTAAAAATTGTTGCAAATGATTCAAATGGAGGCGTAACAAACCATTCGTTTACTATTAGTGTAGCCAATGTTAATGACCCTGCAATATTTACAAGTATTGATATAACAACAACAAATGAAGATAGTTTATATACATATACAATAACAGTAAGTGATGAAGATGGTGATCTAAATAATATAACAGCAAACACATTGCCAACTTGGTTAACATTAACAGATAATGGTGATAATACAGCAACATTAACTGGAACACCATTACAAGAAAATGTAGGTGATAACAATGTAATAATTGTTGCGAGTGATCCAAATGGAGGTGTAACCAACCATTCATTTACTATTAGTGTTGCGAATGTAAACGACGCACCTGTTTTTACAAGTAGTGATATAACATCAACTAATGAAGATAGTGTATATACATATACAATAACAGTAAGTGATGAAGATGGTGATATAAATAATATAACCGCAAATACATTACCAACTTGGTTAACATTAACAGATAATGGTGATAATACAGCAACATTAACTGGAACACCATTACAAGAACATGTAGGCGATAATAATGTAATAATTGTAGCAAGTGATCCAAATGGTGGTGTAACAAACCATTCATTTACTATTAGTGTAGCCAATGTTAATGATGCACCAGTCTTTACAAGTAGTGATATAACAACAACTAATGAAGATAGTGTATATACATATACAATAACAATAAGTGATGAAGATGGTGATGTTTCCACAATGACCGCAAATACATTACCTAATTGGTTAACATTAACAGATAATGGTGATAATACAGCAACATTAACTGGAACACCATTACAAGAAAATGTAGGTGATAACAATGTAATAATTGTAGCGAGTGATCCAAATGGAGGTGTAACGAACCATTCATTTACTATTAGTGTAGCCAATGTTAATGATGCACCTGTTTTTACAAGCAGTGATATAACAACAACCAATGAAGATAGTGTATATACATATACAATAACAGTAAGTGACGAAGATGGTGATATTTCTGCTATAACAGCAAATACATTACCAAATTGGTTGACATTAACAGATAATGGAGATAATACTGCAACATTAACTGGAACATCATTACAAGAAAATGTAGGCGATAATAATGTAATAATTGTTGCGAATGATTCAAATGGAGGCGTAACAAACCATTCATTTACTATTAGTGTAGCCAATGTTAATGATCCAGCCATATTTACAAGTATTGACATAACAACAACTAATGAAGATAGTGTATATACATATACAATAACAGTAAGTGATGAAGATGGTGATATAAATAATATAACAGCAAATACATTACCAACTTGGTTAACATTAACAGATAATGGTGATAATACAGCAATATTAACTGGAACACCATTACAAGAAAATGTAGGTGATAACAATATAATAATTGTAGCGAGTGATCCAAATGGAGGTGTAACGAATCATTCATTTACTATTAGTGTAGCTAATGTTAATGATGCGCCTGTTTTTACAAGCAGTGATATAACAACAACCAATGAAGATAGTGTATATACATATACAATAACAATAAGTGATGAAGACGGAGATATTTCTGCTATAACAGCAAATACATTACCAAATTGGTTAACATTAACTGATAATGGAGATAATACAGCAACATTAACTGGAACACCATTACAAGAACACGTAGGTGATAACAATGTAATAATTGTAGCGAGTGATCCAAATGGAGGTGTAACAAACCATTCGTTTACTATTAGTGTAGCCAATGTTAATGATGCGCCTGTCTTTACAAGTAGTGATATAACAACAACTAATGAAGATAGTGTATATACATATACAATAACAATAAGTGATGAAGACGGAGATATTTCTGCTATAACTGCAAATACATTACCAACTTGGTTAACATTAACTGATAATGGAGATAATACAGCAACATTAACTGGAACACCATTACAAGAACACATAGGTGATAACAATGTAATAATTGTAGCGAGTGATCCAAATGGAGGTGTAACAAACCATTCATTTACTATTAGTGTAGCCAATGTTAATGACGCACCTGTCTTTACAAGTAGTGATATAACAACAACTAATGAAGATAGTGTATATACATATACAATAACTGTAAGTGACGAAGATGGTGATATTTCTGCTATAACAGCAAATACATTACCAACTTGGTTAACATTAACAGATAATGGTGATAATACAGCAACATTAACTGGAACACCGTTACAAGAACATGTAGGCGATAACAATGTAATAATTATTGCGAACGATCCAAATGGAGGTGTAACAAACCATTCATTTACTATTAGTGTAGCCAATGTAAATGACGCACCAGTATTTACAAGTAGCGATATAACAACAACCAATGAAGATAGTGTATATACGTATACAATAACAGTAAGTGACGAAGATGGTGATATTTCCACAATAACCGCAAATACATTGCCAAATTGGTTAACATTAACAGATAATGGAGATAATACAGCAATATTAACTGGAACACCATTACAACAACACGTAGGCGATAACAATGTAATAATTGTTGCGAGTGATCCAGATGGAGGTGTAACAAACCATTCATTTACTATTAGTGTAGCCAATGTAAATGACGCACCAGTATTTACAAGTAGCGATATAACAACAACCAATGAAGATAGTGTATATACATATACAATAACAGTAAGTGATGAAGATGGTGATATTTCCACAATAACCGCAAATACATTACCAAATTGGTTAACATTAACAGATAATGGAGATAATACTGCGACATTAACAGGAACACCATTACAACAACATCTGGGTAATAATAGTGTAATAATTGTAGCAAACGACCAGAATGGAGGTGTAACAAACCATTCATTTACTATTAGTGTAGCTAACGTAAATGATGCTGCGATATTTACAAGTAGCGATATAACAACAGCCAATGAAGATAGTGTATATACATATACAATAACAGTAAGTGATGAAGATGGTGATATAAATAATATAACAGCAAATACATTACCAAATTGGTTAACATTAACTGATAATGGAGATAATACAGCAACATTAACAGGAACTCCGTTACAAGGTAATCTAGGTAACAATCAAGTAGTTATTGTAGCTGATGACAAAAATGGAGGTATAACGAATCATTCATTTACGATTAGTGTTGCGAATATGAATGACGCACCAATATTTACAAGTAGCGATATAACAACAACCAATGAAGATAGTGTATATACATATACAATAACAGTAAGTGATGAAGATGGTGATATTTCAACAATAACTTCAAATACATTACCAACATGGTTAACATTAACAGATAATGGAAATAATACAGCAACATTAACTGGAACACCATTACAGGAACACGTAGGTAATAATAGTGTAATAGTTGTAGCAAACGACCAGAATGGAGGTATAACGAATCATTCATTTGTAATAAATGTAATAAATGTAAACGACCAACCAACCGGTCAATTAGACATATCAGGAGTTGTTATGGAAGGTGAAACAGTAGAAGCAGATACAACTGATATTAATGATGAAGATGGTATTTTAACATATACTTATCAATGGGAATTATCAACTGATAACTTAACATGGACTGTTCTAACTGGCGAAACAAATACTACTTACATAGTACCAAAAGATCAGGGACATGTAGGTGATTATATTCGTGTAAAAGCAGTATCAAGTGATCCATATGGTAATACAACATCTCATACATCGTCATCCTATGAAATTTTAATATTCAATGATCCACCTACCGATATTCAAATATCATCGAATGAAATCTATGAAAGTTATGAAATAGGAAAAGAAATCGGTACATTAACAACAATTGATATAGATAGTACAGTATTTACATATTCTGTAAATGATAATAAATTCATAATCAATAATGATAAATTATTAAGTAATCACGTATTTGAATATGGTCCAAATAATACATATGCTATAGATATTACAACAACAGATGAAACTGGTATTACTTATACAAAAACAATAAATATATTAGTCGAACGATTATGGGAATATACAATATTATCTAGTACAACTGTAGCAATTGGTGATAACACAAATAATCTAGCAAATGGAACAGTATTAGGAACAAATTTAACTGGAAGTATCATAATCCCATCAACAATATATGATAATGGAAATACATACACAGTAACCAATATTTATCAAAACGCATTGAATGGTAGTAATGTAGATAAAATAACATTCTCTGGTGATACAACATATACTTTAGATATACCATTGAAACAAAATTTCCAAGTAACACAGGTAGATGAAGATTATGTTTTACATCAATTAGAAGAAGTATAATAAAAATCATAATATAATATATAATGAATTCACAAACGTTTAATTTTAAAGAAACAACTGAAGATAGTATTACATATTATATTATTCCAAAAGGTACTTTTTTGTATCACGGTAGTAATAAGATTGATTCTCCAAAACAATTGGATAAAGAAAGACATACATTTTTTGCATTAACAAACGAATATGCTAATAAATATGCGAAAGAAACCGGAAATGTATTGCGATTTAAAGTAAGTTCTGAACTGAAATTAGTTGCTATGGATAAAGATAATGAAACATTATATGAAAAAGCATCGATTGAACCTATTAATATTAAAAAAATAATGGATGAAAACTATGGTTTCCATAACCAACATAAACGAAAGTCTATACCAGATAAGGATAATGAATTGTCAGAATATTTATGTAAAGAAGGATATGATGGTTATGCCGCAAACCATATGGAAGGAACCACGTTTGACGAAGATTTAGACCCTGAATTGATAATATGTGATAAAAGTAAATTAGAATTTGTAGAATTAGTAAAAAATAAAATACACCGAGAACCTCCACGTGTAGAAAGACCACAAAAAAAGAGAAATGTAATTGCAACACCAATGAAAAGAGGACCTGGATTATTTGGAGATGATGATGAAAGTGAAGATGAAAGTGAAAAAGGACCCGGATTATTTGGTGTTGATGATGAAAGTGAAGATGAAAGTGAAAAAGGACCCGGATTATTTGGATTTAGCACACCTACAAAAGGAGGGAAGAAAAAACAAAATCTATCTAATGTATATAAGAAAAATACTATGAAACGTCCAGTTCGTGCCGAAGATGGAACATATACAGTAAAAGGTAAAAAATATAAAGAATTATTTGGTTCAAGAGAACAAGTCCATAATGGAACCGCATATAAAACAAAAGCAGGTCTTACAAAGGATGATATACTTATGAATAAATGGGGTCGTCTGGTTTCAGCAAAGAAACATGAAACAGCAAAGAAGGAGATGCGTTTAGAAAAACATGGTTATACCGCAAAGAAGGGTAAGTTTGGCTACGTAAAGAAGAATAAGAGCAAAACCCGTAAAAACAAGAAATAATTATACTATATTTGGAATAGAACTATAGTATAATTTAGAGGATATACCATTCATGAGATAGGAATTTATTATCAAGAATATAATTATTGAGATTATCAAATACATACTTTTCAAAATAGGTTTTGCTAACAATTAATGAATTCTTTGATGAATGAAATTTACAATAATATGTATATGCGTCATAAATAGATACGGATGAATTTAGATTAGGAGATGAAACTCGAGTCATACTTTTATCATTATTATTTCTTAACGTTTCTTTCATATTATCGAGAGCAGTTTGGATATCTAATTGTTTATCCCATAATTGGCATCTTATCCCTGAAATGTATTTATCACGTTCAATTTCAATCATAGGGAAAAAATACTGTATTAAATCAATGGTTTGCTTATCATTTAATTTTACATTGCGATTGTTATTAATATTACACCATTTCTTAAATAACGAAACAATTTCCTCAATTTCAAAATCATCTTCATTATCATCCAGAACAATTGTATCTCCCCAAAAATGTAAAAATTGTTGTATAGCTGGTAAATATTGGCTACAAATACCAATAAAAGAGTCTTGTTCTTCGGTGTAATAAATACCAATTTTTTCAAGAAGAATAGTTTTGAATGTATTTAAGAACATAATAGGTGGTAGATTTTTAGTATCTAGAAAATGTTTCCATAAATATTGCATATTTTTCCAAGTTATTTGTGTAGACCGGTTTAATGCATCAGATGTTTCATTAATAATAGACATATTTTTGTTAGATAGGTTAATATCCAAGTAATCAGTAACAAATGTAGTAACTAATTTATCGGGGTCCATATTTTTAACGTAAAATACAGAATCTTTCAAATCATCATCATTACAATATTCATTGACAAAATCATCTGATGACCCATACCGTATAGAATAATGCGAAGCTACACAAATCAAATCGAGTGGTAAGTTGTTAATAATCTTATTCCACACGTGTTCGTGTCTAACTGTATTATTAATATTGATTAATCTACAATCATCATAAGTATGGTCGTGATATTTGTTTTTGAAAGTTTGACCTATACCAATACCTATCAAAAATTGACAAATCTGATTTAATTCTTTAATGAATTGTCTAGATGTGGAGTTTATATAGTGAACCAGATTCATATTTTTTCTATGAATATTATCACCAATGATAGTAAGGAAATATTTTGCTTCATTTCTACTAGCAAATAAAGTAGGATATAAAGCATCAATAACACCTTGAATAGTTATGGATTCGGGAATAGTAGTAATAAGACTTGTTTCTTTTATACGTTTCATTATGTGAATCTTGGTTTTTTGTTTCCAAGACATTAAATTTTTACCTCTTGTAATTGTAGTTAAAATATTATGTAATATATCATCTTCACTAATGACTTGATAATGAACTCCATTGTAATAAAAGAAACGGTCTGTAGTCGATATGAAAAAATACTGATTATCATTTAAAAAAGTGCTAATAAAATTATCTTGTTCGTTAGTTAATTCTTCAATTCTTGATATACGCTGTTCGTGTGTAATTTTAATATTATCAATAACATTTGGGAGTTGATTTACTATATAAGAATCAATCTTGGAAATCATCCAATCATCATTTTTATATTTCTCAAAAATATTATTGATGACCTTATTTGAACTATTAACACAGTCTTCTAACGATTGTTTAATAGTTTTATCTTGTTCTTGAAGATCCATAATACAATATAATATATTAACTTTATATTGTATTTGTTTTAACTTATATGGTAACAACGCTACGCTGTTCTCTGTCAATTTGATACATATCTTCTCCATCAGCAATACTAGCCAATAAATGTTTTGAAATAATAGCATTTGTTTTTAATACAGCGTCACTTGATAATACAGCAAACCATTGGTATTTTTGACGTCTTAAGATTTCTTCCGCTGGAATATAAATGCCATATGAATTGGGATGAAATTGAATAAATGCTTCTTCCATCAAGTTTTCTAGTAATACTGCCTTACCATCATTATTCTTAACACCGACAAGTTCTCCACCGTGTAAGTTCATCTTTTGATTATTGATTGCTACTTGACACCAATACGAAGAATCGCCTACAAATTCAAGTTCGTTTGTAAAATGCTTGCCCTTATTGCGTTTCTCGAGATATTCTATAAATTCCATAATAACAGGGTCGCTTTTAGATGCGCCCATAAAATATAATTCAGGAGCGAAGTTTTTATTACTGGTAGTTTTTAATAGATTAGTATTGTGATTTATATTTTCACATACAAATGGTTTGTTCCAAGCAATACCGTCTTCGTAAAACTGTTTTAAGTTTTTAGTGCATACAAATGAATTGGGGACAGTCATACCACCATAAAAGTAAATTAACTTAAGCATAGCAACTTCTCTTAATTGAGATCTATGTGGTTCAGGAACATTTGTTAAATTAATATCCCATGATGGAATTAGTTTACTAAATGATTCGTCGTCAATTAAACATATATTGAAATCCTTACCACAGTGGTCTATGATAGTTTTGATTGTTAAATGAATATAAGGTTGATTTAAATCAGTTGTATTTCTGGAATAAAAATCTTTCCATTTACGTGCATTCACTTCATATTTTGTATGTATCCATATTTTGGGACGATTATGACCGTATAATGGAGAATCATTCAAAAGATATTTTTGTATTAACTCATATTCATCATTTGGTTCGAAATTTTGTTTATACTTATTTGCGAAATAACTAGCAACAAATACAATACCTAATGTAAATATATATGTGGATGTATTCTTTGAACTAAATAACATTGTTTGATATATAGTATAATAATATAATATAGAATTTTCTGTAAATAAATTACACCGCTAATAATTTATTTACCACTTTCAAAATAAATAGTATAATCAATATTGTATTTAGATTTATTATAATTAATTTTGGAAGTAAACATTATAGCTTGATTCTTACATACTTGTCTTATAATAGTTGTAAATGTGTTATATGTCATTTCACGTTCCAAGTAAAATAGTTTACCTTTATGATAATATTCTTTTAATTCATTACAGAAATCAATATGATAATTATTATACATCATTTTTTTATATGCGTTCATATCAATCAAATAGTAATTTGACTTTTTTAAAGCGATTTTATCGAGTAATGAAAATAAAATATCAATAGGTACACTATCTTTAAATATTTGGGAATTCATAAAGAGATTATATAATACTTTATATAAAATTTTCCTAAAGTATACTTAATTCTCACTCGATAACTGTTGTTTTAATTTTTCTAAATACAAAATACCATCCATAAGTTCTTCTTGTGCGTGTTGTATCCAATCTTTTGTATTTAAATCGGTTCTATCCAAATTTGTGCCATATTTCATTTGTCCAAATTTGGCTCGTGTAACAAATTTATTAATAACTGATTTTACAACACTGTCTAATTGAATACTATTATCAGAAATATCGTTTTGTGAGAGAACAGAATCAAGTAATTTGTCAGTTTCAGACATTATATAATAATTTATTATAAGGTCTAACATTTAAGTGAGTAATTCGTGTAAATTATTTGTAAATAATGCCAATTCTATTTCATTTTCGTGTATATTATGAACGATAGTGATATATTTACATAAAAAAGGTATTACTTCATATTTGGTATCTTCGTCTAATATTTTCGTTTGTTTTATGAATGAAATGAAATAATCTATTATATCTATTACGGAATATCCATAATCGTAAATATTGTAAAGTATTTCTATAGCTTTATCCAATTCATCCTTTTGAATATGTTTTATGTATTTTTCAAGCAATTCATATGATATATTTGATACCAGTTGTTTACATAGTTCAATATGAATGGGCGTTCCAATAATATACATTTTTTCCAAATAGTTAATTAGTATGCGAATGGAATTATCTGCTATTTTTAATAAATAATCTTTTGATTCTTGGTCTATGATAATGTTTTCGTTTGTTACAATTTTATTCATAATGTTACAAATGTCATTATTTGTAGGTAAGTCTATTTTAACAATATGTGTTCTCGATTGTAAACTTTCGATAACCTTTTGAAGATTACTACACACAGAAATAAAATGCATATTGTTTTTATATTTATCAATATAGTTACGAAATACTTGTTGGCTTTGTTCGTTAATACTGTCAATATCATCTACAATTACAATTTTCTTTTTTCCGTGAATAGAGCTTCTCGACTGACAAAATGTTTTCATTTCATTACGAAAATATTGAATACCTTGTTCTTTTAAATTATTAATAAAAAGTGTATTGTATTCCGGAAATGATTGTGTTTTTGTTAATCCATAATATTCTCGTATGATTGCATATAGTAAAGTGGTTTTTCCAGAACATTGATTTCCAATAAATAAAATATTTAAATTATCGAGGTCTATGAGAGTATGTATGGTTTCTTTTAGACGGTCACTTATATAAAAATCATTTACATAATATGGTTTATATTTTTGTATAAAAGTGTTATCTAATTTATTTGTAGACATTTGTATTATTTTGGCTATATAAATTTATATCATTTATAAATAAATATTATAAAGACACTCTTATATAAATTATAATAAGAATAAATGCCAACACATTATGAAAATTTAGGTATTGATAAAAACGCAAATCAAAGTGAAATCAAAAAGGCTTATCGTGCTTTATCGTTAAAATATCATCCAGATAGAAATTCTACAGAAGAGGCTAAAACCAAAATTCAAGATGTAAACGCCGCATACGAAGTATTGAGTGATACAGAAAAAAAACAAGCATATGATAATGAACTGAATGGTGTAAATCAACATCAGCATCACTTCCATAATATGAATGCGGGATTTAATGACGTGAATAGTATGTTTAATATGATGTTTAATGGTATGAACGTTCATAGTAATATGCCTAACGTTCAAATATTTCGTAATGGTAACCGGACTACTCATGTATTTACAAGTAGCACAAGTATAGGAAAACCTCCAGAAATTACGAAACATATAGAAATAACTATGGAGCAATCATATACCGGCGTGACCTTACCGATTGAAATAGATAAATGGATACAAGAAAATAATAATAGAAGAAATGAAAAAATGTCATTAATGGTGGAAATACCTCCAGGCATAAATCATAACGAAAATGTAATAATACAGAATTCTGGGAATGAAAACCAACAATCAAAGGGAGATATTCGTTTTGTAATAAGTATAAAAAACACGACACCGTTTAAACGTAATCATTTAGATTTAATTTACGATAGAAATATATCATTGAAAGAAGCTTTATGTGGATTTACATTCGAATTTCAACATTTGAATGGAAAAAAATTAGCAATGAATAATACAAATCCAATAACAATCATAACACCGGGGTATAAGCAAGTAATTTCTGGATTAGGTATGAAAAAAAATAATGCGGTAGGTAATTTGATATTTAATTTTAACGTAGAATTCCCAAAAGAACTCACCGAAGAGCAACGTGAAAATATATCAAATGGGTTGCCATAAAATATAATATCGCCATCATTATATTTTATGCTGAAATTCTCTTTGTAGGAATCTCCTTATCAACGAGATAAATAGAGTTCTCAGTTACTATAATATACTCGCTACCTGATTTAAAAATCTTCGATATAGGACTTGTATATTCCTCCTCGCTCTTAACAAGCAATTTCTCTTGAGTTTCTTTTACACCAATCAATGACTCTTTTTCAAGAGAAGAAGTCCAGTAATCCATCATAATTGGTTTATCTTCTACAATGGATAGCTTAGCAACGTGTTGAAGTGTATTATTTTCAGGTAATCGGTAGTTACCTTTAGTAGTTTGTTCATTATTATCTTGCATTTTTACAATATATGTTATTACAGTTATATTACTTTAAATAGTTAAATTAATAAGTATATTATTTTTAATAAAAAAAACTATAAATTAAGATTTTTACGTATATTTTTTCAATGTAAAATATACATATTATGTAAAGATGAATAATACTCCAAAAACAAATAAACAACAAATTATAGAAAAATATTGTCTTATTGTTAAAGAATTTGTAGATAGAATTAAAACGTCAGAAACTATCATAAAGTCGAACCAATCTATATTTAGTTTATCTGTTGGACTGAACTCTATACATCGTGTATTTGAATACACCTTATTAAAAACAAAACAAATAGATATGGCTTATTATACCGCCCAACAATCGTATTATTATTTTTTAGAATATATCGAACAAATTAATGATTCGCAGTTAATGAATAATTTAAACCATAAAGATGCTATAATGTTTGTTTATAAAAAGGCAATTTTTGATGTTCATGATGGAAACATCAATGATAAATCTACACCACTAACTAATATAATGTCATTAACGAGCACAATTAATATTAGTGATAAAGAATGGAGAACTTTATTTATAAGAATATCTAAATTTATCAATGCCTTTTTATGTTGGAATAATTACTTATATGACTTTTCATTCCGAATAGATATATGTGATCGTTTCTTAGAAAGATATTTATTAAACATAGAAAGACTGGATTTTACAACATATTATCTTGAATATATGCATCAAAATATTCCTATAGATAAGGAAAAATATATCGATATTTTGGAACATATGCTATTAAAAAGTGAGAAAACGAAACGAATACGAAGCGGTTCAATTACCGAACAAGAAAAAAATGAGGTTATATTTAATAAATTGTCAATAGAAAATAATATATTCAAACATAAATTCGATACACTAACAACCGATAAATTTGTGGAATGGTTATTAAGCGAATAATTGATTATAATATTCATTTGTCAATTGAATTGTTTTCTTTCTTATTTTTTCTTTTTTTGTTTTTTGTTCTGTATGCGTATTTTTTACATTTATATTACGATATTCATTGTATAATATATTCTTTATAAAATTATAGACAAAACGTAATACTTGTTCCGTACAATTACCTACAATTAAACAACTCCCGGTTCTAAAAATCATAAAGGATATTTCTGTATATTTTTTTGCGTCATCTAATTCTGACATTTTCATATTTCTATCTTCGGTTAGTATTTGCCCGTTTTGTAAATCACTATTAAATCCGGAATCTTTATTGAAGTAAAATTTACATTTTACACCTGGATAACTACACGGGTCATATGATGTATCTATATTATATTTTGAACTGCGTAATATTGAATATAATTTATCTCGATTGATATAATATCCACAATTAAAATTAGAATTTATTAATACATTGTGTTCCTCATCATGCTTAATAAATTCAAGTGATGAATTTGTATAACTGATTAACATATCCAATACCATTTTTTTAACAATGATTAAAATTTCATTATTTAATACTCCTGGAATTTCCATTTTACCTGTATTAAATACCTTTACGTGAATTTCATTAAATTTATCATTATATTTAAATCGCATTACAAGAGCAACACAATTATAAAACGCATTTTTTACTTTACCTCGACAAGTCATAATGTCTTTTTTCGAAACACCTATGGTTATCTTACGATCATCTTTAAATTTTACTCTTCTGGCTTGAGGATTATCGATTTGTTTTATAATTACTTCGTTGTAATATTTCAAATTTGTTAGTTTCTCATTATACTTTTCATAATCCTCTTTTGAATTAGAAACTATCTTAATCTGTTTTTTAATAACCCCCTCTTCTGGTTTCCAATAATCAATAATAGGTATTTCCCAGAATATATTTTGTATGTCAATTGCTTGATTTAAATATAATACTTTTGTTGTGGTTGATATGTATAATTCTTCACATTCCGGTATGTTATCATCGCTAGTATCTTCTGTAATATCGTTTTCTATTATAGTTGGTTCATATTTTTCATTGAATTTGGAACTATCGCCACTTGATTGTGATAATAAAAACTGGCTCCATTCATCATCTATCATATTGTTTTAATAATATTACTATTAAAATAATATAGATACCTTTATATTATTTCAATTTTATACATAACAATCCTTAAAATTTTCACAAAAATAGTCGAACGTGGTATTCAAATCGGTTTTGTCTGAATGTATAACCACTTCAGTATTGTCTATAAAAGTTTTTTTAATGTTTTTTATTTTGTTTCGAATGACATAATTAAAATATTTTATTATGATGCTCTTCTTGTCAATGTTATAGTTTATACTTGTCTCTTGTATATACTCTTTCAATTCTTCTGTCTTATTATTACTATGTAAATTGTATATTTTTTCCCATATTTTATTGGTAATTATACTACTACTCCATTCAATTAGGTTTTGATTCAATTGTATAAAATTAATCATGCTACGAATATCGGATTTATATGTTTTTTGAATAGTTTGTATTACACTATCGGGTAAATATAAATTTTCTTTTTCCGTAATATTACTTATGAAATTATAAATATCCTTTTCTGGTAATTGATTAAACCGGATACATATAAATTCACTTTGTAGAGAATCGATTAATTTACTGATGTAGTTACATATTAAACAAAATCGCACATTATAATTTGTTGACTGCATCAAATATTTTAATGCTTGTTGTGCGTTTTTTGTCATATAATCTACTTCATCCAATATTACAAATTTAATTCCTACTTCAAAGAAGTTTTTTGACTTAACAAATTGTTGTATTTGGTTGCGTATTATATCAATACCTCTTTCATCAGACGCATTCAAATGTATTATATTTTCTCTATTGATTTTACTATGAGTCCTTTGATACTCATTTATTAAGTTGATGATTGTTGTTGTTTTTCCTGTTCCAGGTGGTCCATAAAATAATAAATTTGGAAAATACTCCTTCTTAATTATATTTTCAAATATTTTTCGATTTATTGGTTCTAATACTATGTTTTCAAACTCTGTTGGACGATATTTTTCTACCCATGGAATGCTTTGTATTGGCGTTGTCATTTTATATACTTGGTATTATCTATTTATGTTGCTTTTTTGTATTATCTAAAAATTGAATTTTAGTATATTCTTGTATAATTTGTAAAAACGATATAATAAATATCTAAGAATCATTATAAGAATGTCTAACGGGCATAAAGGATACTTAGAACTCATCTTCGGACCTATGTTTTCTGGAAAAACGACTGCATTAATCAACATATATCACAACGAATATGAAAATAACAATAACATTAAAGTTATAAATTTTTCAGGAGATACACGTTATCATGATTCTATGTTATCTACACACGATAAGGTAATGATACCGTGTGTATTTGCGAATAAAATCAAAGACGTATGTGAAGAAAAAATGATTGTCAACAGCGATATTATCCTTATTAATGAAGGTCAATTCTTTCCTGATTTATATGAAACTGTATTTGAACTTATTGAAAAACATAGAAAAAAGGTATATATATGTGGTTTGGATGGGGACTTTAAACGTGAGAAGTTCGGACAAATGCTTGACCTAATACCAATATGTGATAAAATTACAAAACTAACCGCTAATTGCGTAAAATGTAAGTTACCTGCCATATTTTCAAAAAGGTTAACTGATGATGAACAACAAGTTGTAATTGGTTCTAGTAATTATGCTCCTGTATGCCGTGACTGTTATAATAACTTTTAGATTATATAATGAAATCAATTATTATATTTTTTTACATCTTTGAATATTTACGATGATTGCGCCAAATACATTTTATAAACAATATAAAGTTATTTGAATTTTAATATTTATATAAGTGTAATGGAATTACCACCAGAAGAACCTATTAAAAAAAAGAGAGGAAGAAAGAAGAAATCTGAAATTGCTGCTACTGAAACATCACCCACACAAGAAGAGCCCGTTGTAAAAAAAAGAGGTAGAAAACCAAAAGGCGGTAAGTTAATAACCAAACAAGCCGATAATCTTGACGAACAGAATAGCGTAGCAAATGTAATTCTTCATTTAAAATGTTCTATGGAGGAGTTATCTCTACATAATGACAACATATCTCAATACTTAAATGACCCATTAGAATACAATCCCATAGCACCTCCAGTTGTTCTTAATTATCAAGATAATAATAATAATTTTTCGATATATGACTCTATTACTAATAATAATGTCTCTCATACAGATTTAAATTATATGTCTTCCTATCAAGAGAACAATGTGAATACTCAATTATGTAAAGTCTGTAAAAAGGATTTATCAAACGATGATAAACCTGATGAGGACCAAGATGATATTTCTATGAAAGATATTAACTCTAAATTAAAGGAAATTAAATTACAATTGTATAAGTGCGATTATCCAGATAAAAAGGTTGCTTGTTTTTGGTGCACTTATGAATTCGACAATCCTCCATGTTATATTCCTAGATACGATATGGACAATGTTATTTATGGGTATGGTTCCTTTTGTAGACCCGAATGTGGAGCTGCTTATTTAATGAAAGAGAATATTGATGACTCTATTAAATTTGAAAGATATCACATGTTAAATCATATATACGCAAAGGTTTATAATTATAAGAAAAATATTAAACCAGCACCAAACCCATATTATTTACTAGATAAGTATTATGGAAACTTGACTATACAAGAATATAGAAAATTGTTGAAATCCGAACATATGCTTTTGGTTATTGATAAACCTATGACACGAATATTACCAGAACTACACGAAGAAAATGAAGAATTTATGAATAATTACAATAAATCGAATACGTCTGGGAATGCTTCTGGTGTTTATAAGGTGAAACGTCAAAGTGAAAAGAAAAAGGGTCCTAGTAAATCTGAAATTATCAAAGAAACATTTGGGTTGTAAACAGTTTAAACGCTATATCATATTATTTATTAGAAATGAATAATATAATATCTGTTCGTTTAATGGGTGGATTGGGAAACCAATTATTCCAATTATTTACAGTTATTGCTTACGGTATTGAAAATAGTTATGACTTTGTATTTCCATATGTTGATAAACTGACATCTGGAACAGTTCGAAATACCTATTGGGAAACATTTTTAATTGGCTTACGTAAGTTTACGCCTTATAATAAGGATATTAAAGAAACAAATGAAAGCTTGTTACAAATGTGTATATTTAATGAACCTTACTTTCATTTTAATAAGCTTCCAAACTTAGTAACACAACGCACCTTATTTGTAGGATATTATCAAAGTTATAAATATTTTGATAAATACTGGAGTAATATATCTAATATGATAGATCTTAAAAATCAACAAAACCAAATTAAACTAGAATATTCTGACTTGTTATCAAGTAAAGAAACGGTTAGTATGCATTTTCGAATGGGGGATTATGTAAACATTCAACATTGTCATCCTATTATGCCATATAATTACTATTATAATGCTTTATGCAACTTAATGATGAATAAAAATGTTGATTATCGTGTCTTATATTTTTGTCAAGATGTTGATAATTCAAAAGTATTCACTATTATTAATAAATTAAAGCGCCAATTTCCGTCTTTTGAATTTGTAAAGGTTGATGATACTATTGAAGATTGGAAACAATTGCTTATTATGAGTAATTGTAATCATAACATAATTGCTAATAGCACATATAGTTGGTGGGGCGCATGGTTCAATAATAATGAAAACAAAAAGGTTTTTTACCCACATTTATGGTTTGGACCGGCATTACCACATAATACGGATGACCTATTTCCAAAAGATTGGATGAAGATTTATTGGTAAAGTATAAAATTGAAAAAGGATATAATGATAAATTACTAGCAATATTTAATAACATAGCTAACTATGGTATCTAAGCACGAATTGAAAGAAGCTTACAAAGCTATTCATAACATCCCATTTGTTGATAGGGCGATTCGTAATGTAAAATACTTAACTAAAAAAAATGAAGGATTAAAACAAGAAATAAGAACATTGAAAAAGGTTATAGACCAATTGTTAGATAAACGTCTTTCAAATAATAATTCTTGTTGTTGTTCTTCCAAGTGTAATAAATCAGTACCAAATATTGAAATCAAAAAGGAAAAGGAAGTGGTAGATTTATCGACTGAAGAAAAAAAGCACGACGAGAATATTGTTTATAAGATAGAAGAGGAGGAGGAAGAGATAAAATGCGCTGATTGTGATATTATATTGGATAGAATTCGTGATGGAGATATTAAAAATAACTTTCGTTGTAATAATTGTTATTGGGAAGATAAAGAAGGTTGTAATTCAAAACATATTATAAGTCCTGAATATAGAATTATAAAAGAAGAAGATGTAGATGATGAAGAAACCGAAGAAGAAGAGGATGAAGTAGAAGTTGAAGAAACCGAAGAAGAAGAGGATGAAGTAGAAGTTGAAGAAACCGAAGAAGAAGAGGAGGAGGAAGAAGTTGAAGTCGAGGAAGAAGAGGATGAAGTAGAAACTGAAGAAACCGAAGAAGAAGAAGAGGAGGAAGTTGAAGTTGAAGAAACCGAAGAAGAAGAGGAGGAAGTAGAAGTTGAAGAAACCGAAGAAGAAGAGGAGGAAGTAGAAGTTGAAGAAACCGAAGAAGAAGAGGAGGAAGTAGAAGTTGAAGAAACCGAAGAAGAAGAGGAGGAAGTTGAAGTTGAAGAG